>Ga0315545_1000314_pt1 | contig 52331 bp, 39 predicted proteins | sample SalMarSW160210MG_FD_203096 | JGI IMG/M metagenome (GOLD analysis project Ga0315545, IMG submission 203096) | Salt marsh sediment microbial communities from the Plum Island Ecosystem LTER, Massachusetts, United States - Salt Marsh Sediment SW1602-10 ...
ATGAACTTGGGGATGGGAATCTTGATAAGCGGATAAGGTTTGTGAATCTGCCTCCTCGATGCACCATCCGGATATATACTCTGGATGGGGATTTGGTTAAGACCATAGACCATGATAAGGAAAAGACGGCTTGGGATGCTACCTACGATGAATGGAATTTAGTTTCCCGCAATACTCAGGCGGTGGTATCAGGGATATATCTTTTCAGTGTGGAGGATAAGGAGACTGGAGACAACCAGGTGGGAAAATTCGTGATAATAAAGTAGAGGCATATAGATAGCTACATGCCCCTACATTTCAGGTTGTGTCAGGTCAAAACAGGGTGACCGAGAACTCCAATTGTGTCATTCTGAACGGAGCCCTTCGGCACTTGTCACCCTGAGCGAAGCCTTGCCTAAGGCGGGCGAAGCGAAGGGTCTGGATTGCCTCAGGGTAAACTCCGCGGAGTGAAGAATCTTGGTTTTATGCGGGTTGGGAAGCGAGATTCTTCCCCGTATGGGTCAGAATGACAATTCTCAGTCATCCTGAAAACACCTGACACGCTGTCAGGAGTAGCTCCTGACAGAACATAAAAAATGACAGTATGTCAAGAGAGTCAGGCAAAAGGGACTGTTCAAAAACCCTTTTGGCAGGGCTAAATGCCCTGCCTTATGGATGATAAGTAATCCTCTCCTATAGGGGCGGGAATTTATCCCGCCCAAAATGTAGCTTTTTCAACAAGTCCAAAAGTCAAACTCTAATGCTAAGAGATAAGGTATGTCAAGTTTAAGGACGTGGAGAAACATTAAGGAGGATGCGGATTATAAGGGAGTTGGAGTTTACTGGATTCGCTTAACTGACCTAAAAGAATCTCCTTTTTGTATTTCCCTATTTCTCGATAAGGATGAGGATGGAATTCTCCAGATAGGTAGTTCGAAAGATATCGTAAAACGGATAAAGCTTTTTCGTGGTGCAGCGAACGGAAAGAAATATTCTCACTCGGCAGGGCGAAGATTCAGTTTCGTAAAGAAACTTACTTTCTTTAAGAAAAGGTACAAAAGGTTTGAGATCCATTATGCCTTTAAGAAGTTACAGAATGAGAATGAAGCTAAGAAGGAAGAGGAAAAACTATTAAAACGCTATTTTAAAGACTTTGGAGAAGTTCCACCACTCAATAATAATTTACCCAGCAAAGATTTCAAGTGAAAAACTCTCGCGGTTGTTGCGGGGTACCCTTACCCCGCAACTTTTGCAACTTTTCTGGTTCGCGGTGTAATCACCACGAAATAATGCTTTAGAATCGCACCTCTGATATGTCCGCAGGTGTGAACCATACCGCGTTCACACCGCAGGATCAAAGGGGAATGATTTCATTCCTACCTTGTTGAAAAGATCCGCAGTAAAGCCACATGAATTCGGAACAATGTCTACCTTTTAATCGGATATTCAGGTCTTTCAGGCAGTATTTTAGGTTCATCCTTTAGCTTTTTCATCACTTCCTCAATTGCCCTCTCTAATTGAGGGTCTTTCCCCTGGATAACCAGATCGGGTCGATTGTCCACTTCTATATCCGGATCCACTCCATGATTCTCCACATCCCACTCGCCTTCCAGATTGATAAATGCAAATTCCGGACAGGTGACGTAACCTCCATCCATAAGAGGAAGTCCGCGTGAGATACCCACCAATCCACCCCAGGTACGTGTGCCCACCAGCGGTCCCAATCCCAGTTCCCGGAAATAATAAGGAAATGCATCTCCGCCGGAGCCGGCGTATTCGTTTATTATACAAGCCATATGTCCGTGCAGTGCCACATTGGGAGTTCTCCCCACCAGTCCTTCCCGGGGAGACCACAGGCTCAAGATTTTCCTCTGAAGATGCTCCATAAACATATCCGGGATCATGCCTCCACCATTGTAACGGACGTCGACGATAAGTCCCTCTTTACGAGCTTGGGCATAAAAGGAGCGGGAGAATTCATTCAGCCCCCATAAGCTGGTATTGGGCACATGAATGTAACCCACCCTTCCACCTGAGGCTTGTTCCACTCGCTTGCGATTGGTCTCTACCCAGTCCATATACCGAAGCATATACTCTGAGCCAACCGGCTTGACCGTTACCTCGCGGGCATCTTTAGCCGAGGGGTTCTCGTTCACCTTGATTTTCACCTGCTTGCCAACGGTCTTCTCGAAATATTGATACGGATTTGCTGGGTATCGCACCTCCTCTCCGTTTACCGCAATCAGGTATTCTCCTTCTTTAACAGTTACCCCCGGCTCAGTAAGTGGAGCTCTCCGATCATCTTCCCAGTTCTCACCTTTGTATATTTTTTTAAAACGATAAAACCCCGTCTTCTTATCCGGTTCGAGATCTGCCCCCAAGAGTCCCACATTCACCGGCTTGCTTCTTGGCATCTTGCCTCCTCCCACGTAAGTATGAGAGGTGGTCAGCTCTCCTATCAGTTCTCCGATGAGATAGGTGAGGTCCCACCGATGCCCTACATGGGGGAGAAGCTGTCCATATCTTTCTTTCATCCCCTTCCAGTCAACCCCGTGCATGTTGGGATCATAGAAAAAATCCCTTTCCAAGCGCCAGGCTTCCTCAAAAATCTGCTCCCATTCGCCCGATGGATCAACTTTCATCTCCATTCCAGAGGTGGACAGCTTCCCGTCTCCAATTTTATTCTTGCCTTTTTTAGCATCAATGATCCCGTAGGTGTTACCACTCTTGTAGATTATTTTTTCGCCCTTTGAGGAGATATCATAATTGTTGATTCCGGAAAGAAGAGTATTTTCCTCCCTTTCTTTCATATCATACATGCGGAGCTCGTTTTGGCCACCTCCAGTTCCTCCCCTCTCCCAAACGGTAGGCATAGCCATATAAAACAATTTACCTTTTGTGGCGGAAAGAGCGGTATAGTTGCCAGACTTGATGGGCACTCCCACCACTCGCTGGTCGATGTTTTCAAAATCGATTTTAATATCCTCGACTTTCTTTTCGTTTTCGTCTTTGTCTTTATCCTTCTTTTTATCCTTATCCTTGTCTTCATCCTTGTCTTTATCCTCGTCTTTTTCCTCCTCATCTTCCTTATCCTCTTCATCCTTGACTTCCTCCTCATCACTTTCCGGAGCAAAGGGAGAAAGGCTATCCGCCTGCAGGGTTACCAGATAGATATTTCTGGTGTTGCGATAGACATACTCCGTGCGTTCAAAATCGCTGAAGGTGGGATTGAAGGTGCGTGCAGAAATAAAATACAGATATTTCCCCTCTGGATCAAAGACCGGAGAGGAATCATCAGTCAACTCACCAGTAATCTGATAAATCTTTCCATTATCCAAAGAATAAAGGTAGATGGAGGCAAAATAGGTGGGATTGTTTTTAGAATAGGCGATCCATTTGCTGTCCGATGACCAGACGTAATCATAGATATCGGAGACCTCGGCTCTGTCCACCAACACCGGTTTCTTCTCATCTATGTCCACGTAAAACAGTCGGAGCTTCTTGTCAGAGAAAGCTAACTTTTTGCTGTCAGGAGACCATACCGGAGGAAGCCGGTAACATTCACCATCATAGGTTATGCGTTTCTCTTCTCCACTTCCATCTTGAGACCTTATGTAGAGTTCATATTCCCCGGTTCTCCCTGATAGATAAGCCACCCACTTTCCGTCCGGCGACCAGGCGGCGTAGATTTCGCGTGTAACCGGCGTTTGGGTAAGGTTGCGCACTTCTCCTTTTTCTTCCGGCACGGTGAATACCTCACCGCGGGCAGTGAACAAAGCCCTCTTGGCAGAAGGTGAAAGGCTGAAGTCGATAACCAGATCACCTACTTTCTCCCAGGTCGGTCGAGTCAAAATGCGCTCAGCTGGAACCTCTACTTTAATCTTCTTGGTCTTCTCAGTTGCCAGATCCAAAACGTACAGATAGCCCCCGTTTTCATATACAATAGCGCCCGAACCCAGGCTGGGCCATTTTACGTCATATTCTTTATGATTGGTGATCTTTCGAATATCTTTGGTTTTTAAATCATAACAATAGATGTTAAGCGTGTGCTCACGGTCTGATGTGAAATATATCTTATCGTCATGCCACAGGGGCCAGTTGTCGGTTCCCTTCCAATCGGTGATTCTTTCGACGGCATCAGTTTTTAAGTCATAGATCCATATGTCCTGTGATGTACCTCCATAATAGCGTTTCCAGGTGCGAAATTCTCGAGACTTTCTGTTGTAAGCAATCTTGCTCCCATCTGGAGAAAATGAGGCTAAGCCGGCTTCAGGAAGTTTTAGGGCTTCGGGAAAGCCGCCGTCTGAGCTTATCCGAAAAAGCTTGCTGGTGGGAAAGGCTTCCCGACCGGACCGAAACAGAATCTCTTTGCCGTTGGGAAACCAGTCAACCACCCAATCATCCAGAGTCAGCCCACCTGAGGGCTGGCTTGTTCCAGGGCGATAGGTGAGCCGTCGTGGCTCTCCACCCTCTGCTGATATCCCATACACATCCCCATTACCGTCATATGCGGCGGTAAAAGCTATTAGCTTGCCGTCCGGCGAAAATTTGGGAAAAGCTTCATATCCCTCAAATGAGGTCAGCCTCCGCGCCATACCTCCCTCAGAGGAGACCGTCCAGAGATCGCCAGCGTATACAAACACGACCTTGTCCCCGTGAATATCCGGGAAGCGCAGAAGGCGAGCCTCCTCTGCAAAGGCAAAATTAGAGAGGATAACCAGCAAAACCAATCCAACCAAAAAAGCTTTTGAAGTCCTCATGATTAGACTCCTGTTTTTAAGGGTTAGAAGGAAAGCCAAAAGGCATATGTTTTTCGAAGGACAATTTTTTGAAGCCTGAAAAAAATATTAGCTTAAAATACAATCTAACTATCAGTCTTGTCAAGGCAAATTCTTTATCACAAATGCCTCAGTTTTCTTATACCTCTTTTTCTGCGAGAAAGTTTACTTTTTCTTGCTAAGCTTCCTCCGTCCGAGACAAGCTCGGACGCTACAATCTCACCCTCCCCTGGCGGGAGAGGGTTAGGGTGAGGGGAAATATCCTTGTTGGTCAAAGACACCCTCTCCGCTCTCCTGCCAGAGGCGGATCAGGATGAATCCATGGCCAACAGCGGAGACAAGCAATTGAAACACATAAACGTGCTTCGTCGGAGACAAGCTCCGACGCTACATTTTTTATCACCAGATTAAAGCTCTCTCTATCATAGACAAGCCGGGATGATACAATCGGGCAGTTCCACAGTTTGATCCATTTCTCTGCTGGCCGAGAAAATTACAATATCCCGATGCGGCCGGATTAATCAGATTCTCTAAGGTATGTTTCTCTTTAACCACCCAATTGAAGATTCTCCTGAAAAGAAGGTGATTGAAAGTCATTTTTCATTCGCGCACAGGATAAGGAGGTCTTTCCGGAAGCTTTTTGGGTTCCTCCTCAAGTTTCTTCATGATCACTTCAATTGCCTTTTCCAGTTGAGGGTCGCGACCTAAAATGACCTGATCCGGCAGATTATCCAATTCAATGTCGGGATCCACCCCATAATTTTCCATGATCCATTCGCCTTTCATACTGAAAGGAGCAAATTCCGGTGTGGTGACGTAACCCCCATCTACCAGAGGAGTAAAATCACGTATGCCCACCACCCCTCCCCAGGTTCGTTTGCCGATGATGGGTCCCAAGCCATACTTTCGGAAAAAGTAGGGGAAAAAGTCTCCGTCAGAGGCAGAATATTGATTGGCGATACAAACCATGTGCCCGTATAAAGCTCCTCCCGGATAGGTGTAATCAGCAGCGTTTCGGGAGCAGCCCATGCCTACCACCTCCCGACGCAATCTTTCCAGAATCATTTCGGAGACAAAACCTCCTCCATTATATCGAACATCGATGATAAGTCCCTCCTTTTTGATCTGAGGGAAGAAAGACTCGGCGAATTCATTCAATCCCCAACCTCCCATATTGGGAATAAATATGTAACCCACCCTTCCGTTAGTGGCCTCCTCCACTTTACGACGATTGTTCTCTACCCAGTGTCTATATCTCAAGCGGTACTCGCTTTCAATGGGTTTAATCGTCACTTCCCTGGCACCCTCAAGTGAAGGCTTTGAATTTACCTTTAAGGTAACTGTTTTACCCACCGTATTTTCAAAAACGCTATATGGATTAGTGGGATATTGCAGAACTTTATTATCCACAGCCATTATGTATTCCCCTTCCCGCACACCCACACCGGGTTCAGTTAAAGGAGAACGCAGGTCCTCCTTCCAGTTCTGACCCGGATATATTTTCTTAATCCGATAAAATTTTGACACAGTATCTGGCTCCCAATCTATGCCCAAAAGCCCGGTTTTAACCAATTCGACCTTGGGTATGTCTCCCCTGGCTATATAAGTATGGGAGCAACAAAGCTCGCCAATCATCTCTCCCAGGATGTAATTCAGATCCGTTCTGTGTGCCACATAGGGCAACAGTTCTCTATATCGGGTGCGCATCAGCTCCCAGTCCACCCCGTGCATGTTGGGAGCATAGAAGAAATCGCGTTCCCGTCTCCATACCTCGTTGAAGATCTGGGTCCATTCCTCTCTACGATCCAACCTCATCTGCATCTGATCCAGTTTCAGAGCACCGTCGCCCACCTTGCAGGAGCTCGGCTTGGCATCCACAATTCCGAACTGCTTTCCGCTTTTGTAAATGATTTTCTCTCCATTCGCGGAGAGGTCGTAGCCATTCACGGGAAAAAGCAATACATGATCCTTTCTTTCCTTCAAGTCGAACAGGTATAATTTCCCTTTGGGACCGGGCTTTCCTCCGGTGAGCGTCCACGTGGGAAAGGATAGGTAAAAGATTTTATCCTCGCCTGCTTTAAGTCCATAGTAGTTTCCTGGATCTGTGGGCACCGCTACTATGCGCTTCTGGATTTCCTGAATGTCGATCCGAATCTTTTCGATGAGTTCCGGTTTCTTCTCCTCCCATTCTTTTCTTTCCTTTTCTTTCTTCTTCCATCTTTCCTCCGGAGATTCTACCTCATCGCTTTCGGGAGCGAAAGGAGACAGGCTATCCGCATGAAGGGTTACCACATAGATTTTGGTCATCTGATTGTAGGTGTAACTGGGGTCGAATTGATCCATCTGGGCATTAAAATCGCGCTTGGAAAGAAAATAAAGATACTTCCCGTCCGGATCGAAGACAGGCTCGGTGTCATCGGTGAAATCATCGGTCACCCGATAGATTAACCTCTTATCCAGAGAATAAAGAAAGATCGAGGAAAGCATATTTTTGGCGGGCTTGGCATAAGCAATCCACCTGCTGTCCGGAGACCAGGAATAATCCACAATTTCCCAGTTTCTGGTGCTGTCCACCAGGATTATCTTCTTCTCATGGACGTTCACGTAATAAAGCTTCAGATCCTTATCTGCAAACAAAAGTTTCTTGCTGTCCGGTGACCACACCGGGGCAAAACGGAAACAATGTCCGTCTGTGGTGATCCTCACCTTCTCCCCTTTTCCATCCTGAGGAAGGATGTATAGCTCATCCTCATCGGTGCGATCGGACATGTAGGCGATCCATTTCCCATCCGGCGACCAGATGGGATTTTTCTCCCGGATGCCGCTGGTATTGGTGAGATTGCGAGTATTACCCTTTTCTGCAGGAACAGTGAATATCTCTCCCCTGGCCGCAAAGAGGGCCCGTTTGCCGGCCGGGGAAAGACCAAAATCAGAAATATGATCCTTAACTGAGACAAACTCCGGACGGACCAAAACCTTATCATCCGGAATCTGAACCGAAATCCTTTTTGTCTTTTCCGTTTTCAGATCAAGCACATAAAGATAGCCGCCATTTTCATACACAATCGACGCCACACCCAAGCTGGGCCATTTCACATCATAATCGGTGTGATGAGTGATCTTTCTGGTCTTTTTGGTGTTAAGCTCGTAACAAAAGATGTTGGCCGTGTGATCCCGATCGGAGACGAAAAAGATCTTGTCCTCATACCACATGGGTGAGGTATCGGTTCCTCCGTAATCCGTGATCTGCTGGACGGTATTCTGATTCAGATCATAAATCCAGATGTCCTGTGCCAAACCTCCTTTGTAGCGCTTCCAGGTGCGGAAATTTCGGAAGATGCGATTATATGCTATCTTGGTGCCATCCGGAGAAAAAGAGGTAAGCCCCGCTTCGGGCAGGGTCAAGCTTTTAGGAAAGCCTCCCTCCACTCCGATCAAGAAGAGCGTTTGAAACCAGCTATTGTAACTTTCCCGCCAGGAGCGGAATAAAATTCTTTTCCCATCCGGGTGCCAGTCTAAGACCATATCATCAAATCCGAACCTATCCGCCTGATTCTCAAAACCAGGTCGATAAGTTAATCTTTTCGGTTCACCTCCTTGGGCCGGAATTATATAAACATCCGTGTTGCCATCGTATTGACCGGTGAAGGCGATCATCTTTCCGTCGGGAGAAAACTTGGGGTATAACTCGAAACCCTGGTCGGAGGTAAGCCTTCGGGCAATCCCCTCTTCGACTCTAACCAGCCATAAATCTCCCGCATATACGAAGACGATCCTATCCTTATGAATATCCGGAAAGCGCAAAAGACGAGTTTCCTCTGCTTGCACAACACTGAGCGCAAAAAAGCCGATCATCAAGAAAATCAAACTGATCTTTAAATGCCGCACTTTGACCTCCTTAAATTGTGGGTCGGGTTAGCCATCATTTGAAAATCTCATCCGGGCGAACCTGAAGGTTCGCCCCTACAGATCTAATGTCAGGTTTGATTTTGTCTGTCAACAAGCATAAGCTGTTATTTCTGGTGTGAAAATCCGGCTCAACTACCTACGTTTCTCTTCAGGAGGAATTTACTCATTTGCTTTAATTTCGCAAGTCAATTTTTCTCATGATTGTGCTTGACAAAAGAAGGTTAAAGGATAGATTTTGAAATGCCAAAATTCTCACCTTATCTGAGGAGGTATGCAATGAAAAGACATAAGATAGCAGATAGCAGACAGCCGTCTGTCGTTTGCTTACTGTCTACTGCCGTCTGCCTACTTTTGTCTGGTTTGTTTTTGCTCGGTACCTCATGGGCGGATGAAACCTGGGAAAAACATATGGATTTGAATCTGACCTTAACTCAAAACTCCTATTCTGACAATTGGACTGGTGGCGAAGCTGGTAACGCCACCTGGATGGCTAATGCCAACTCTGGATTTGAAAAGCAACTTTCAGAAAAGCTCAACTCCAAGACCACCATTAAGCTGGCTTTCGGTCAAACCCACAGCCAAAATCAGGAAACAAAGAAGTGGGCAAAACCCGCAAAATCAACCGACTTGATAGATATTGAAACATTGGCCAGATTTACCCTGAAGATCTGGGTAGATCCGTATCTTGCTTTAAGGTTTGAAAGTCAGTTTCTGGATGCCAGCTATCCCCGGCTGAAAAGATATATCAATCCTAAAAAAATAACGGAATCGGGAGGAATCTCCAGACAATTCCATAAGACGGAGAAAAATGAGATTCTATCCCGGCTGGGATTTGCCTTAAGACAGATCATCACAGAGGATATTGCTGACACAGCCTCAAGGAAAACTGAAATCAACTCTACCAACGATGGAGGGATTGAGTCGGTCACCGATGTGAAACTTGCTTTCTCAGACAAAATCTCCTACACCTCAAAGTTGTCCCTTTACAAAGCATTATTCTATTCAAAGTCTAAAGAACTGAAAGGAACACCCGAAGAGAATTATTGGAAAAAGGTGGATGTAAACTGGGAGAACACCATCTCGGTCTCCATCGCCAAGTATGTTACTGTCTTGCTGTATACCCAGTTGTTGTATGATAAGGAGATCAACAAAAGGGGACGTTTCAAGGAAACCCTCGCATTAGGGGTAACTTACAAATTATTTTAAGCTGACTTTTAAAAGAGGTCTCTGAAAAAGTCAAATAAGGAAAGATTTTGCTGGAGTGTCAAGCTTCAGCTTGACCTGTTTTATGAATCCTTCGGAGAACTTCTTGTCCATAGAATCCGGCTTTGCGGGAAAAGACAAAATGCTAATTGGGTTCACTTAAAGGTGAACATTCCAAAATCTCCTCTCAAAGTGGTTTTCCAAAAGACCTTTAAGAAGTCAAACGACAGGGGGTTCTCTACACCTGTCAGTTTGTGGAGTTTTGATTTAATGCTTTCGAGAAATAGCCGGGTATTGTGCCCTTATTGAAGTGGACAACCATTGACATCCACCCTGGTTCCCGGTGGAGTATGGGGACATTCGTCTAACCCATCATAAATCCCATCGCCATCTGCGTCCAAGGGGCATCCTCTTTCATCTACCATTGCCCCAAAAGGAGTGTCGGAACAAAAGTCCTCCCTATCCGGCACCCCATCCTTATCTGAATCCTTCAACTTTCCAAAGTAGTAATTAATGCCCAAGAAAACCTCCAGGGTAGCCTTGGGCAAATCCAGCTCGCCCGGGCCAGCACCAACTATGTCTTTTGAACCTTTGAAATCGGTTAAAGCTCGGCTGAGATAACGAAATCTGGTGCCAAAGTTCACTCCCCATTTTTCCTTGAATCGATACTCCACACCTCCACCACCTGAAAATGTCAATTCTTGATCTTTAAGATCAAAGGGATTTCGGTTTCTATCCTCCACCTGAACAGGTTCTCCGTCTTTGTCTTTCACATTCCAAAAAGCGATCCCCATTCCTCCGAAAACGTAGGGGTCAAGCCTCTCCCACGGCCTGAAACGATAGATTAAGGAGAAGTCCAGCCAGACATGGGTGAATCGGTTAGGATCATCTTTTTTGGAGAAAGTGAAGCCCGCTCCGGCTTCTCCTCTCCCCGACAGGTCAGCTTCCCAGGTTTTTGCATAAGCTGACGAGAAGCCCAAAGAGATTTTTTCCTTTAAGTCGTATTTGAAAAATAAAGCACCCTGATTTCCCACCGTATAGATATCTGAATGCTCGGTGAGCACGGATTTCCAAAACCCACCCTGCAGTCCTAAAGTGAATTTTCGGCTGAAATCCTGAGCAAAAGCAGATGAGGTCAACAAAGAAATACTGATACTTAAAAAAACGAGCCAGATAATTTTTCGCACCTGAAAAACCTCCGGATGAAATCCTCTTGGGCAAGTAATTCCTTTGGTTATATAACACCGAGCTGATAATATTGTCAAGATTTTTTATCGAGGTCACTGAAAAAGTGTCAGAATACGGCGGGCTAAGAGCCTGCCCTACACGGTTAAGTGTCAAACTTAGTCCCGCGTAGGCGGGGCTCCCAGCCCCGCAAAAACGACTTTTTCAGAGCTCTCTTATCCAGTTAACCAAAAGTCTTGGTGTGAGGAGCGGGAGCATTTCTCAAATTGGTCTACTATACGTTTTATAAAATATTCTCAAAAAATCAGTCGTTCTCCGATGAAAAATAATTATCTTAGGGAAAGCTCAAGCGCTTTGAATAGATTTAAAACTGAGGTGTATATTAACAAAAGAAAAGAGATGGACGAAGATCAAGAGTTGATCATACAATCAAAGAAAGGCAAGATGAAGGCTTTCCAAAAGCTGGTGGAGAAATACAAAAGGACCGCTTTTTTCATCGCTTTGGGTTTGGTGGGAAATCGGGATGACGCATACGATCTTTCCCAGGAGGCATTCATTCGCGTCTATACCGGTATGGGTAAGTTCAATCCAAGATACAAGTTTTTTAGCTGGTTCTATGCCATACTGAGTAACCTCTGTAAGAACCATTTGAGAAGCAGGCAGGTTAAGGAAAATTACCTCAAAAACAGAGGAGCTGATGCTGACGCAAACAATCGCGAGAAAACTCCTCTAGCACCGGACGTTATGTTGGAAAAAGACGAAATGAGCAAGAGGCTCTGGGAAGAGATACAAAAGCTTCCTTATGAATTCAAGGAGATAATAATCTTGAAACACTTTCAGGGATTTCCTTACAAGAGGATATCTGAGATGCTGAATATCCCCATGGGAACCGTGATGTCCCGACTCTATTATGCCCGCAAGAAGCTGAAAGAGAACTTAAAGGATATTCTGAATTGAGGTTTGTATGAAATGTGAAGAGATAAAGCCATATCTTATGGCTTACCTGGATGGCGAAATCGAGCATGAAAAAAAGTTAGAGATAGAAAAACATCTGACTGAGTGTGAAAATTGTAGAAAGGAATACCAATCTTTTGTTAAGCTCAAGGAGGTGACAGATAAGATGAAACTTGCGGATCTATCAGACCAGTTATGGGCGGGTTACTGGAAAGGAATATATCGACGAATAGAGAGGGGAGCAGGCTGGATGTTCCTCTCCATCGGCGCCATAATTCTTTTGGCATTTGGCGCTTACCAGTTTTTCAAAGAGTTTCTTGCGGATCCTAACATTTCATTGATCATCAAAGTAGGTGTATCAACTCTATCACTGGGGATCATAATTCTTTTGGTCTCCATAATCCGGGAGCGGCTGTTCCTTTTCAAGACTAGTAGATACAGGGAGGTGGAGAGATGATAGTAGTTACATCAAATGAAATACCGGGAAAAAGAATAGTCAAAACCTTAGGATTGGTAAAGGGCAACACCATCAGAGCCCGGCATATCGGTCGGGATATAATGGCGTTCTTTCGCTATCTGGTTGGAGGTGAGGTAATAGATTATACCAAGATGTTGGCTGAATCACGGGAACAGGCTCTGGATAGAATGACCCAACAGGCTCAAAAACTGGGGGCAAATGCAGTCATCTGTTTGCGATTTTCCACCTCCTACATAATGTCTGGAGCCGCAGAGATTTTAGCTTATGGAACAGCTGTCGTCGTCGAGTAAGCAATACCCGGCTTAGCCCTTGGCCAGAGGGAACCTACCCCAAGCGAATTTGTCACGGGGCAGGGGGCGGCGGCGATAACATAATCAGCTAAGCAATGCGCCGGTTAGATATCCCTCTACCAGCGATCGGTGGAGAACGCAGATAGGCGTAAGGGAGGAAAATAAGTGGAGTGTGAATCTTCTTGGTCAAAAAGGCTCGCCATCAATCTGATCGGCATTATGTTACTCGTCCATTTAGTGCCAAGCAACATTGCCCAGAGATGAAAAAAGACCCAATACTTGCGTGCAGAGGGAATAATGACAAAGGTTAAGCTCCGGAGTGCCCAAGGGAACTTGGTTCTTTCCCAACTGAAAAGGGACCCGCCCGTCGTTTTGTGCGGATCAGCTATCTCAGGTTTCGCGCCAACATCACTTCCTACCGGCGGCGGTTTCACAAAAGGGATGTTTCGCTTGCTATTTCCGCATGCTATTCTTGCCGGTCGTGGCCAACTAGCCAAATTTCTAGAAGAGTTTTTCGAACGAGTCCCTTTTGAACACCTGCTGCAAAGATGCCCAAACCAAGATATGCTGAGGGAGATTATCAAGGAGGCATTCCTGATAGATAGATACAATCCCACTCATGGGGCTCTGGCCAAAGGACTTGTGACCGGAACGATTTCAGCTCTCATAACCACCAACTATGACCTCTGCTTGGACAAAGTATTGGGTGTTAACCCCAAGTTGTCGATTTCCAAGTTATATCCAGATGTCCTCCGTGTGGTGACCGAAAACGACGCTAAGCGGGCAAATAGGACAAATGTGAAGATATATTTTAAGATACACGGCACTTCAGATGATTTCAAAGGCGAAACTCTAGTTTTTTCTCTCACGCACGAAAGCTATTTGCCGGAATGGAAGCGGCAAGTTCTAGGCAGTATTATTAAAGCACGGCCGTTGCTAATCATAGGATATTCAGGGAAAGACTTTGAGATTTGTCCGGAGCTAGCTAGAATGCAAATCAAACAGATTATCTGGAATCAAAGGGATCATAATCATCTCACATCGAATGCTCAACGACTCTTAAGAATAAAGAAAGGTGTCTTTTTAGAGGGGGACATGCTCGATTTACTTGAAGACTTGTTTGGACTTTACCAAAGGCCTAGTTGGGCGGTAGCATCTAACGCTCTGCTTCACTCCATTAGCACAAAATTTCCGCTTCAGGAAATAATGGAGTGGCGGGCAGCGTTATCGAATAGCATGGGATTCCCAACGTTAGCTCTCAAATCAGCTGAGGATCTCTTGAGTGTTCGTTCCGGTAATAGGATAAGCCTATATTTTATTAGGGCCAAGCGACAAAAGGCACAAGCTCTCTTTCACTTAGGACGTTATAAGCAGTCCGCTTTCTTGTTCGAACAAGCGAGTGAGCATGCCAAGCAATTAAAGGACGACAATCTAAGGGCTGAATTGCTTCTGGATGTCAGCTCAGCCTGCATTGGCTATGGATCATTCCGACGGGCGCTGCGTCGCAACAAAACCGCCCAGGCAATAGCACGGAAGTTGAATGATGAGAGAAAGCGTAAGCACTTGTTGGGCGGAGTCTTTCTTAGGCATGCACACATGCTTTGGTATCTGCACCAATTGGCCAGAGTTACCAGAATCACACCTTTTCGCGACTGGATCATTAAGAAGGGGCTGGAAGCTCTTCGCAAAGCTTCATCACATTACTTGGACACAGGAGATTGGTTCGGATTCCAGCAGATAAGACTATTAGGGGAGAGAATGGGTATACGCCCAACTGAACTCACTGACGGTACTCACTACGAGCCTCCTCCTGTTAGGAGTGGGTACGAACATCTTGGATATTATGTTCCGCAAGCGAGTTACACACGGGATCAACTGGCACAGCGCAGGGGACCTCTTTCGTCAACGGAAGCAAAGGAGTTGCGCGAACACCTTGAAGTCTGTAGGATAACTGGCAACATTCCTGAGATTTGGAAGATTCTCTGGCTTGGTATCAGGCGTGATCCTCGCTGGCGCAAGGATCTTGCCAAACTGCGCGAGTTTTATCGGAGTTTTCGAGCTTGTGAATATTCAATACAAATGCGCGTATTCAAGCTGATATTCGAAAGATAAGGGACGGCGTAGCGGTCAAGTTGAGGTACACGCCAACAGGGGTGAACAAGAACCCCGTAGGGCAAATCGAGACACATTGGAAATAAGAAACTGAAATAATCGAATGGGGCAAAAAAATGATTTGGAATTTGATAGAGATCATATTATTCATTTGTGCAATACTGAATTTGTTGCTTTTCATTCTTGAGTGAGGTAAATTGAATGAGGCTTTTTGTAGTTGCCCAATTCATTGGGCGTTCTGTCAGCGGTTCGGATGAAAAGAATAGGAGACCAAAAAAATTCATGCAAGGGGGTTGTGCAATGAAAAGGTATTTCTCAATTATCTTAATTTTTGCTCTGTTTTTGCTGGGAGGATGGACAGGCTCTTCAGCTCAAACCGGGGAAAAATCGGGCAAATTTATCATTTACTATGGCGACAAGGAAAGTGGATTTGAAACCTACTCAATTTCTGAATCAGAAGGAAAAATCAAACTTTCAGATCGGGCGGAGTTTGTGGTGGCAGGACAGAATATTCTGGTTAACTTGAATTTGTGGATGGACAACTCCTATCGGGCATTGAAGCTAAACATGGACGGAAAGGCAATGGGAACCGAGTATCAGGTCAACACCGAGTTTGTGGAAGGGAAGGCAATAAACAACATAAGTGGAGCGAAGGATGCCACCACCGAGGTTCCGGTGCACGAGGATGCATTGATCTTGCCTAACGGCGTTTTCTTTCCCTATACTTTTCTGGTGCAAAGGTATGATTTCCAGAAAGGGGAAAAGCAGGAATTCTTTGCGTATATTGTGCCGCAGATGGAGATGACCGTTCATATTGAAGATAAAGGTAGGGATACGGTAGACTTCAAAGCCGCTCAGGCAGAACTGACAAAGCTTTTTATTAGTCTCGGCGGGGTAGTTGGGATCAACTTGTGGATAAACGACGACAAGGATATTCTGAAACTTAACATCCCCATGCAGGGAATAGAAGTCTTCAAGGAAGGATATGAACCTGTTCCGACTAAGGTTGAGGTCGATACCCTGGAGGTCGATACCTTGGAAGTCGATACTCTGGAAGTCGATACCCTGGAGGTCGATACCCTGGAGGTCGATACCTTGGAGGTCGATACTCTGGAAGTCGATACTCTGGAAGTCGATACCTTGGAGGTCGATACCCTGAAAGAAACTTATCTTTCTGAAAAGATAACATACAAATCGGGAGAGCTTACCCTAGCTGGAACGGTTACCATTCCTCAGGATGGGGAACAACAGCATCCTGCGGTCATCATCATTTCCGGCTCAGGTGCTCAGGACCGCAATGGAAAAACTCCTGAACTGAAGTTTTCCGTTCAGTATAAAACTCTGGCACAAAACTTATCCAATTCTGGAATTTTAGTTTTAAGATATGACGAGAGAGGAGTGGGGGAGAGCGAGGGGGATTTTGGGACGGCCTCTCTGAGCGATCTTATTTCCGATGTCAAAGCCGGGATTAGCTATCTTAAAGCAAGACCGGACGTGGATATAACCAGAATCTGCTTAATCGGGCATAGTGAAGGTGGCATAATCGCCCCCAAGATCGCTTCAGAAGATACAACCATCAATGCCATTGTTTTGATGGCAGGAACCGCCAAATCACTGGATCAGGTGATCTTAGAACAGCAGGAATACATTCTCAAGAAGCTAAATACACCGGAGGAAATGAAAGAACAGGCGATTGACGAGCAAAAAGATTTCTTTGCCTGGGTCCGAGGGGAGACAGAGTGGGATGAGGAAAAGGTAAGCCAGTTAGGAAAACTGGTGGACAAAAAACAGTGGTTTTTGGAACACTTCGAACATGATCCGATCGAAACCATAAAAAAGGTAAAATGTAAGGTCTTGATCCTGCAGGGAGGAAAGGACCGCCAGGTTTTTGAGGATCACGCCAGAATGCTTAACGGTGCTTTGGATGAATCAGGAAATAAAAACCATACTCTGAAGATCTTTCCGGATTTAGACCATCTTTTCTGCAAAACCGAGGGTGAGGGAGATTACGCCGAATATGCCGACACCGAAAGACCTTTAGATCAAGAATTTCTGAATTTTTTGACTGATTGGTTAAATAGGGAGCTATGAAAAAGACTCACTGGAGTGTAAAGCTTTAGGGGGGTTGAAAAAGCCATTTGGGAAGAAGTTTTTATGTAGGGACAGGGCTTGTCCCTGTCCTAACCTTAATGAGGACAGCCACAAGGGCTGTCCCTACGACGGGAGCTAATTCTCTGACAAATAAGCAAACACAGAGGGCAAACATAAACGCTCCCAGGACCAAAGGGATTTGAACTCCAAAATCAAAAACACTTGCTCATTTTGTCAAGCTCGAATTATGCCTGATAAATCAGGCAACTACAGACAACCAAATTATTGATAACCATCAAACGGAAATAACTATGAAACTAGTAACTTCTTCTCAAATGAGAAATATTGATAGAAAGACTATTGAGGGGTTGGGCATCCCTGGATTGGAGTTGATGGAGAGAGCCGGAAGGGGCACCGCTTTGGTGGCTAAGGAAATGCTGAGAGACCCTCAGAACAAAGTGGTAATCATATTCTGCGGAAGAGGAAACAATGGAGGGGATGGATTTGTGGTGGGCAGATATCTTTCTCAATGGGGCGCCCAGGTTGAATTCTTCTTAACTGCAAAGAGGGACGAGGTCAAAGGAGACGCTAAGACCAACTTGGACAAAGCTGTGGATTTAGACCTACCGATTGTGGAGATATTGAAAATGGAAGAAATTCCTTCCCGAATAAAAGCAGACCTGATCGTGGACGGGTTGTTCGGCACAGGATTTGTCGGTGAGATAAAAGGTTACATGAAAGATATAATTGAGATGATTAACTCCTCTGGGATACCTGTTCTCTCTGTGGATATCCCCTCCGGTCTTCATGCGGATACTGGGGAGTTTACCGGACCTTGCGTGAAGGCAGACCGAACCGTGTCCATGGCCTTACCCAAGATCGGTCATTTCTTCTTTCCGGGCAAGGAGATGTCAGGCAAGGTGTCGGTGGTTGATATCGGGGTTCCTCAACATGTGGTGGAGGAGGAGAAAATTAGCCTGAATTTGATCACCGAAGAAGAAGTAAAACAGATGATCCCCAAACGCTCCGGAGACGCATACAAAGGAAGCTGCGGCAGAGTGGTCTTGATCGCCGGATCCACCGGTATGACCGGAGCCGCAGCTTTGGCTTCCTCGTCCTCCTTGAGGACGGGTGCCGGAATGGCTATTCTGGGCGCTCCCAAAACCTTGAATCCGATTATGGAAATAAAGATGACCGAGGTCATGACTAAACCTCTGCCCGATGTGAGAAAAAAAGGAGCCTTAGCTTTAAGGGGATTAGGAGAGATAAGGGAGCTTTTGAAATGGGGAGATTGCTGTGCCATCGGTCCAGGTTTGGGACAACATTTTGAAACCATTGAGTTGGTCAGACGATTGGTGAGCAAATTGAAGATGCCGGCGGTAATCGACGCAGATGGACTCAACGCTTTAGCCAAGGATCCCTCCATATTAAAAGAATGCAAAGCACCATTGATCTTGACTCCCCATATCGGTGAGCTTTCCAGACTCAACGGCGTGCCCTCATCAGAAATTGCAAAGGACAAAATAAAATATGCCTCTGATTTTGCTAAAAAATACAATTGCGTTTTAGTTTTTAAAGGAGCACCCACCATAATCTCAGAACCGGGCGGTCAAACCTACGTCAATCCCACTGGCAACGCCGGCATGGCAACTGCCGGCTCAGGAGACGTTCTAACCGGAATCATCGTCGGGCTTTTAGCTCAGATGTTAATGCTGAAAAAAGGCGAGGATATAAAGAAGATCATGCTGAATTCTGCCTGCGCCGGCGTCTTTCTTCACGGCTTGACCGGGGATATGGCAAAAGGGGAAAAAGGGGAGATGGGCATGATTGCCGGAGATATGATGGAGAAGATTCCGGAAGCATTAATCACTTTCACCGACAACTAGAAGCGAGACGGAACAGAACTTGTGTACAAAAGATAAAGAGGGCCTTTATGCCGTTGATGTCTGCCAAAGCTTCAATCATTTATCTGGTGGTGTCTCTCGCGCTTCTGAGCATAGGGCAACCGTTGATTCAAACCCGACTTGACCAAATGAGCTGGGATTGGAGCATGGCACAGATACACATGACGCGAGCCGACATATGGAGCCTTGGGACAAGCTACCACACAGATGCCGCTAATCTGATACTTGCATCGCCCAACTCTGAGAGCAAGGAAATGGAGTTCCTGTACCACTATCATCGCGCCAAGGCACAACAAAATATGAGATTTAGACTATTTCTCCTTTACGCATCTCTCAATGACCGAATGCCTGACAGCTCGTTAGTAGATACGTGGGGAAAGATGACTCTAGAGCAATTAGAGGAAGAGATAGAAGCGCCTTATTTTCTCGAACATGACATCAGCAAGAAAAAAAGAGAGCAGACCAGGTTTTGGAGAGCAATAAGATACTTGGTCTACGGTGTCGCCGTATTGCTTTATACTGTGGGTATGATTGGAATCAACATCAAAAGGAAGAAACCAAAGAAGTGATGAAGATCTGAAACTGAGAGATTCGACCGTGTCGCAACAAGTACCATGAGCCGAATTCAGTGCATTCTTGCACAAAACCTTAGGCAAAAAAGCAAATTGCGGCCTCGTCGTCCTCTCCTTGAAATCGACCACACACACATCATATCAGCACGTCGAGCAAATGGAAGTACGTCTGCTTGATGTCCGGCAAGGCGAACAAACCTGCATGCAGGGTATATTTGCAGAACACAGAAGGGAAGGACATGCGAACAGAAACCATCCAGCGAATCAGTGCAATTTCGAACAAGATCTTTCCTAAACTGGTAAAGCTCAGAAGAGAATTTCATCAATACACTGAATTGGCTTTCACCTGTTGTTTCGGGGTACCTTACCCCGAAACATGAAGGTCACGCGTGAGGGTTCATCCTGCCCTTCGGTCCTGAGACCTCAGGGTCGAAAGAAAGGGATTCACCCTGAAGGACACCCGTGACCAACGGGGTTAAAAATTGTCAACGGATAAAACGGATTGCAACAAGAACAGTGTTATCCGTTTAATCCGCTAAATCCGTTGACAGTGAATCTTTGACAGCGGAAAAACGAACAATAATTCGGAGAAAGAAATATGGAGAATCAAATTGCTAAGAAAATAAAAAATATCTCCAACCAGATTTTTCCAGGTTTAGTTAAGCTTCGGCGGGAACTGCATCAATACCCTGAATTAGCTTTCAATGAATTCAAAACCTCCGAGAGGGTGACAAAAGAACTAAAAAAGTTGGGCATCCAGGTCAAAAGGGGTATCGCCAAGACAGGAGTAGTTGGGGTTCTGAATGTAAAGAAAAAGGGGAAGACGGTGGCTTTACGGGCGGATATGGATGCCCTTCCACTTCTGGAACAGACCGATTTTGCATATAAATCGAGAAACAAAGGGGTGATGCACGCCTGTGGACACGATGTGCACATGACCTGCGTGATTGGTGCGGCTATTATTCTTTCAGAGCTGAAGGATGAATTGAACGGCAACGTGAAATTTATATTTCAGCCAAGTGAGGAAAGCCCGCCGGGAGGAGCAAAGCCCATGATTCAGGCGGGCGTGATGAAGAATCCGAACGTCTCCGGCATATTCGGTTTACATTGTGACTCAGCAATTCCCGTAGGCAGAATCGGGGTCAAAGAAGGTCCCTTCATGGCGCAGGCGGACAGTTTCGACATAACCATTACCGGTGTGGGCGGGCATGGAGCCAGGCCACACGACGGCATAGATGCTATTGTGGTTGCCTCACAGGTAATTCAAGCTTTACAGACCATTGTCTCCAGAAAGATAGACCCGGTACAGCCGGTGGTGGTCAGTGTGGGCAAAATTAAGGGGGGAACCAAACGTAATATTATATGTGACAAAGTCACGTTAGAGGGTACCGCCCGAAGCTTGAGCAGAGAGGTGGCTAAAAGAATCCCGCGCCTGCTGAAAGATATTGTCTCGGGAATCACTAAGGGCGCGGGTGCGTCCTTTGAGCTGAGCTACTCCTCAGGTTATCCTGTGCTGATAAACCACCCTCAGGCGACAGATTTAGCCCGAGGCACCATTGCCCGAATGTTCGGCAAACAAAGCATATTCGAGATCAAAAAACCCTTAATGGGTGCCGAGGACTTCGCTTATTACTTGGAGAAGGTTCCCGGTTCATTTTTGAGATTGGGAATAAGGAATCCAGAAAAGAATGCGGTTTATCCCTGGCATCACCCCAAGTTTACCGTGGATGAAGATTCCATAAAGATAGGGGCATCGGTCCTGGCAGGGGTGGCATCTGATTTTTTGAACCGTTAATTAAAAAGGTTGACATCAGACGAAACAGAATAGATCGAAAAGCTGGGGACAGGGAGTGTTGGGTAAATACCAGAAGATAGCAAAGATTTTGGTGAGAGTAATAATATTCTGCTTTTTATGCACCTTCATTTTGTCTTCCCTGCTTCATGCCAAAGGGAAATATCTGGAAGGCGATTGGGTGAGCTATTCGGTATTTCGATACATCACCTCCATTGCCTTTGATTTCGATCATGTATATTTCGGGACTACCGGAGGGGTAACCCGGTATGATAGATTCAACCAGCATTGGGATTCTCCTTTCACCACCAGCGACGGCTTGCCAGACAACTGGATAAAAAACATAGCCTACGATCCAGAGAGGGACGAAATCTGGGCAGATACTTATGCTGGTTCGGCGGTTTATCTTCCGGTATTTGGTGAATGGTCCCCAGAATACGAATTTCCCTCGGATTTAGCAAGAAGCGATACTTCCAATCTCAAATTGCCCGATCTTTTCACCGATTTCGGACCCACCACCGCGGGAAGCTATTGGGTAATGGATTCACATCTGGATCGATACCCCATCACCAATTATCTGAGAGGCGACTTTGATGATGAGTTATGGGTTGCCACCTGGGGATTGAATGCGGGGCTGGCAACTTTGCTTCATCTCCGGTTGAAGATGCTTGAATTCGGACTTTATGATAGAGACGTCAAAGCCATATTGATAGACGGAGACGACATGTGGTTTGGGGGAACCGGACATTTGAGCCCTTCCAGCGGAATAACCAGATATAACCGAACAAGAGAAACCTGGAAATACTTTTCCTCTGAAGATGTTCCCTTCCTGTCAAGCCATCAGGTGAACGTCATGGAGGCGGATAGTCGCTATGTCTGGCTGGGCACTCAAAAAGGTTTAGTTTGCATGAGAAAAAAGGATTCCACCTGGAGGTCCTATACCTCCTTTAAAGGTCTGCCGGATAATGAAGTCACCGCTTTGGAATCGGATGGAAGATATCTGTGGATTGGCACCCAACGTGGATTGGCTCTTTATGATCTCAAATACAATTCCCTGAGAGAGGTCAAAGATCCACTTCTAAACGATCTTTATGTTTTCTCCATCCTTGCAGATTCTTATTATGTTTGGGTGGGAACGGAGAGCGGAGTGTATACTTTGGACAAAGAGAAAAAAACCTGGTATAGATTCACCACATCCGACGGTCTCTTAAACGGTCAGGTCAGATCCATCGCTCGATGGTCTGATCAAAAAGTCTCGAGCGGAAAAGAGGAGATATGGTTTGGGACCGAAATGGGAATTTTAGGATATAGCCCGGTAAGCGACAAAAGAAGAGTATATGATAACAGGATGAACTTTCCTGAACTGAACGTGGTCAAGCTGGTCTGCGATAAAAAACACGTCTGGGCGGCAACCATGGATGGCGTGTGGAAGCTAAACCGAGCAACCGAAATATGGATTAAATACACTACTGAAGACGGACTTCTGAATAACAATGTGCAGGATCTGGTTCTGGATGGAGATTATATCTGGTTCGGCACGCCTCAGGGAGCCACCCGATTCTTCTGGAATAACCCAAGATTGAGAGAATGACCACATCTGATAAGCGTAATAACCAGAACCTAACTTATGGTCATCAACTTTTTTAACTTGACAAATTTTGGCGTTGGCTCTGTTGAATTTGGTAGGCGGACGCCCCGTCTGGGATGGATTGTCTCAGTTTTGTAGGTCAAGCATGGCGTAGCCTGCTTGACAAATTCGTATGAATGCATACGCATCCTTATTTGTCAACCTCATCTGGTAAGTGCAATAACCAAAACCTAACTTAAGTTAGGTTCTGGTTTGAAGACCATCCCAAAAGAAAAATTATGCGCCCACAAACAAAATCAGAAAACATATCTGTCTCTGGTTCAGTGCGTCCTGCCGTCGTTGTACTTATCCTTCTTCTTGTTGCAGGAATTTTTGCTTTCTCATGTTGGGCAACAAGGCAAAAAGCTCCGAAAATCACACATGTCAAGGTATACTTCCGTAAATTCAAAGCTGAAGCAATTGATTGTATCTGTAAAGACCCGGTCCTTCGTGAGATTCCTAAGACTAACGTCGAAAGGGCGGCGTTGGTTGCTTTGGAGGAGTTAATAAAGGGTCCCACGGAAAAGGAGCGAGAAAAAGGTTATGGAGGATGTATACCAGCAGGCACAATGGTTGCAGAATACAAAGAATGGTATATGAAAATCGTCAAAGTTTCTCAAGAAGACCAAAAGATTGACTACTTCGGCAAGAAATTTTTAAGCCCTGATGGTGAGTTTACCCCATGGGGAGATAAAGTGGCCGTGAAAAGTGTAAAAATCAAAGATGGAATAGCTTATGCAGACTTTTCCAAAGAACTTTATTCGTACGGGGGAGGGTCCTGTCGCGTAGAGGCGATAGAAACTGCAATAGTGAATACTCTCAAGCAATTTCCCGGCGTGGAAAAAGTCGTTATTCTTGTAGAGGGTAGAGAGGCTGAAATTGAGCCTTAATATTCCCCTCCCTTGTTGGTGGTAACGGACACTTTGTCCGTTACCTTCTCCGTCACGGACGAGGGCGTCCGTGACGAACGCGGGGACTAAAAGGTGGATGTAAAATCAATCTCTTAGCGGTTGATTTTAAAACAATAGCAGCTTAGCTAACAATTATGGGGCGCTCTCAAATGTTCGCTTGCACTTCGTGCGTGCGAAAAACATTTGCACTCATATTACTCGATGAAAAAATGTTGACGGGAATGGATAATGGGCGTATATTATAAGCATATGATAGGAGGTGACTGTTATGCAGAAAAGCAAAATAAATCTCACGTTAGATAAAGATTTAATAGAGTACGCCAAGCTTTATGCAGAAGAGCAACGAACATCTGTCTCGGAAATCTTCACCCAGTTTCTCTTGAATCTAAAACGTGCCAAAGAGGGTGACCCCACCCAGATAATTCTTGCCGACCCGGATTTCAGGGAAAGCCTTTTGGAGACCATTTCCAGAATTAAGTCTGGCAAGGTGAAATGGTCCAAGTATAAAGAGGTCTTCTGATGGAAATTCTTTTCAGCGACGCCTTCGTCAAATCTCTCAAGAAACATAGCTCTCTAAAAAAGTCCATTAAGAAAAAAGTAGACATGATTATAGAAAATCCCATTGCCTTGGGTGAACCGCTGAAAGACAATTTCCGAGGATATTATAGCTGTCCGGTCAAAAGGAATTTTCTGATTATTTACTTGTACTGTGAAATATGTCGAAAAAAGGGGGACGACCAAATTGTCCTCTGTAGTGACTGCCACAAATGTTCAGACAATACCATTAAGTTTGTTGATTTGGGACCCCATGATCGGGCTTACGGAAAAAAGTAGGATGTCTGCGTTGGTAACGGACACCTTGTCCGTTACCTTTGCCGTCACGGATGAGGGCATCCGTGACAAATGGAGAACCAAGATTTTAGAACCAAAACCTAACTTAAGTTAGGTTCTGGTCACTTGAGTTTGGACGTAAATCTCAAATTTCATGAGATGCTGAGAAAATAATCATGACACCTGATAACAAGCGGATTGCGGCTAAACTAAACCAGATTGGCGAATTTGGCTTGATCGATTTAATCAAGAAAAAGATTTTTTCCGGGGATAAACGAGTAGTAGTCAACATTGGCGATGATGCCGCAGTGATTAAATCATCCCCGGATCGGCTTTTGATTTTCACCACCGACACACTGGTAGAGAGGATTCATTTTGATTTGAGTTATTTCACCGCAGAAGAGATCGGATGGAAAGCCATGGTGGCAAACTTAAGCGATATCGCCGCCATGGGAGGATTACCCAGATACGCTTTGGTCACCGTGGGTCTGCCTAAATCCATGCGAGCTGAAGATGTGCTCTCAATTTATAAAGGCGCATCCAGGATCGCCAAAAAATATAATTGCAAAATTATCGGAGGTGACACCACCCTCACACCAAAAGACCTTTTCATCTCCATTGCCCTTTTAGGTGAGGTAGAGAAAAAATCCTTACTCACCAGAAGTGGCGCAAAAAAGGGTGACTTAATTTGCGTTACCGGAAAATTAGGAGAAGCTCAGGCAAGTTACGAATTTCTGAAACAATATGGTCGCCAGAGGCTACCTCTGGTAAGGAAACACCTGCAACCTCAACCCCGTATCAAAGAAGCCAGAATTTTAGTCAAGGATTTAAAAATAAACTCCATGATTGATATAAGCGACGGCCTCTCTTCGGAACTTTTTCACCTGGCTGAAGAAAGCAAGCTGGGGGCTGTAATTTACGAGCAAAACATACCCATATCACCCAAATGCTTGAAACTTGCCACTCTTCTGAACAAAACGCCGTTAGCATGGACGCTCTCCTCCGGAGAGGAATATGAGCTTCTCTTTACCGTCGACAGGAAAGATCAAGGTAAAATTAAGAAAATCATGTCAAAAGTGAATATTTCGGTTATTGGTGAAATGGTTGACAAAAAAGACGGAGTCCAATTGATCCAGAAATCGGGAGTGATGAAAAATTTAAAGAAAATTGGATTCGTGCATTTTTGATGAGAACTATCTTTTTGAAGATACCCTGATTCTGTTGTGGTGTTTGGGATACAATCCCGAACACCTCAGTAGCGTCAGAGCTTATCTCCAACGCAAAAGTGTCGCACACAAAAATTGCGACGTCACAACACGTTGTTTTGTAGCAGAACTATGCCTAACCACAACTAAGGAAGATAGCTAAAAGTTTCGATGGATGCAAATAAGTGAAATCCTGATTTGCGTAGCTCCGCCAAAGGCGGGCCTGGCAAGCCATGAAGGCTTGCCTACGCGCTGTTCAGGGTAAACAAAGTTGTGACGCCACATTGAATCATGCGTAGGGGCGGACTTCCGTGTCCGCCCGAACTTGGGGTAATGGCAAAGTATTTCCCTTTAAGGTTTTTTCATCCGTAGTTGTTCATTTGAATCCTGAAAATCAATTTGTCGAGCTTACAGAAAATCTTTAAGGGTTACAAATTGCAATAAAGAAAAAAAGCCCGACTTACTGTTTGGGGACAAATAACTGAAATCTTTGCCTTGACACAGGCTTAAGTTTTTCGTTATTTAAGGCAATGACGGACGAAGCGCAGAGAAGAGAAATGTGAGGTATCCTTTAGGGAGGAGGTGCGGAAGGTATGGAGAGAGCTTTTCCTGAATGTAAAAAGTGTGGTGAAGGCGTGCTTCTACCTCTTTCAGATTATGGCAGAGAAGGCGCCGCTATCACCTACAAAGCTTGGGTATGCTCCAATCCCCAATGTGGTTTCTCCATTCGTATAGACAACGGGGAGATAAGCTTTGGTAAACCCATCAGCTTTTCTGATAAATAAGAATCTCTAACCTTACTTTTTGAAAAAATAGGTTAAAAACGATCTGCGCTTCGTTCATCCTCATCTAAACCAAAACAAACCATGTGGCGAATTTTATTCCAGAATGTCTGGTTCAAACTGGTTGCTATTGTAATGGCTCTATTTTTGTGGTTTCATGTCGCCACCGACAAGATGTATGAACATACGGAAAGGTTTCCTCTTGAAGTTTTCAATTTCCCCGAGGGGCTTATCCTGGCGGAAAAATTATCTGAGCAGGTGGATGTGACAATCCGGGGCAAAGGAAAGGAGCTTCTAAAACTCCTTTTAGCAGAGAAAAAGAGCCTAAAGATAGATGCCCAGGAATTCAAAAGGGGAGAAACAAAATATGTCATAAAACCCGAACAGATACCGATTCCAGAAGGACTGGAGTTGAGGGTGACCAATATTCTCCCTCCCAAGAACTTAAAGATAAGTCTGGATTTCCCCACGGAAAAAAAGGTGAAAGTCCAACCCCATATCAAGATATTGTCAGCGGAGGGATTTGAGCAGGTGGGAGAGGTACATTATAATCCTAAAGAGGTGGTAATTTCCGGACCAAGAATGTGGGTAAGGGGTCTGAAAGTGATTCATACCCAGGAAACGGTGATAGAGAATGCGCAAGAGCCTGTCTCCGATCAGGTTGATCTGGTATTGCCTGAAGGTTATAACCTTAGCCTTTCCTCTAAGAGGATAGATTTCTCAGTGAATATCGAAAGAATCGTTGAGAGAGAAATCTTCAATCTGCCGGTGGGGTTGGTCAACATCCCCCAGCGCGAAGAAATCATACTTGAACCGGATAGCATAAATGTGACCATCTCTGGTGCAGAGAGTGTGGTAAACCAGATGAGTCCCGATAAGATAAAGGTGACCGTCAACTGTGCTAAGACCAAGGAAAAAGAGACAGTTAAGCTTCCGGTGCTGGTTAAATTACCAGCAAAAGTTGAGTTGAAAAAGATAGAACCAGACTCTATTGAGGTATCCTTGAAATAGATTCGGTGCATCTTAAGTTTATAAACAACCTCACTACCAACTGTTATGTCCGTAAACATATTTGGCGAATTTGACTGTAGTTGCCCAATTTATACCGCTTTTATCCCGCCGGAGGCGGGACAAAGGCGGTGATTGGGCTTCATATAGGCTCGATAAATCGAGTCTTCCGAATGGATCCATTCTGGACAAGATCCAAATCCCATGGATCCATAGGATGAACAATTACAAATATAATGCCTTCTTAGTGATCCCAGAGAAAAACTTCAGCATAGCACCAAAAGAGAATATCTTGCTTTTTCAGTCGACCAGTTTATCTGCACTGTCTTGAAATTATGCTGGATCAAGTTGGGAACACGAATAAATCGCAAGGTTCACATCGTCTACCTTCCACTAACTTGAATCCCAAGTGGAAAATACAATTTTTTTTGATGCTAATCTTTAAGTGAAGGAACATTAATAAAAAGAACATGTTAATTTTAGGTATCGAGACATCCTGTGACGAGACCGCCGCCAGCGTGGTCAAAGACGGCAAAGAGATTTTCTCTAACGTGATCTATTCGCAGATGGTGCATAACAAATATGGAGGGGTAGTTCCAGAGTTGGCATCTCGTGAACATCTCCGAACCATCGTTCCGGTTATCCAGGCGGCATTAGATGAAGCCAAAGTTTCTTCAGAAAAGATAGAGGGAGTTGCGGCCACATACGGGCCAGGGCTGGTGGGTTCGCTTTTGATCGGATTATCCTTTGCCAAAGCCCTATCCTACTCCCTGGATATTCCTTTGATCGGAATAAACCATATAGAGGGACACATCTTTGCTAACTTCCTGGAGCATCCGGATATTTCTCCTCCTTTTGTCTGCCTGGTGATCTCAGGAGGTCATTCCAATCTGGTTTACGTTGCCGGGAAGGGCAATTATGAGCTTCTGGGACAGACCCGGGACGATGCGGCCGGAGAGGCATTTGACAAGGTGGCAAAGGTTTTAAATCTGGGCTATCCCGGAGGACCTATAATTGACAAGGTCTCAAAAGAGGGCAAACCTGACTTTTTCAAATTTCCTCGCGCTTATTTAGAGGAAGGCAGTTTTGATTTCTCCTTCAGTGGTTTAAAGACCGCGGTGGCTATCTATGTTTCCAAGTTATCTGAGGAAGAACTGAGAACGCACAGAATTGACATCGCGGCCAGCTTTCAGGAGGCAGTGGTGGATGTTCTGGTGGAAAAGGGAATCAAAGCCTGCCTGCAAAAACATACCAAAAAGATCGCGCTGGCTGGAGGAGTAGCAAGAAACAGACGCCTACGGGAAAGGCTAAAAGCGGAAGCGGACAAATACCATCTTAAGGTGTTCTATCCTTCTCCGATTTTATGCACGGACAACGCCGCCATGATTGCCGCGACTGGGGATTTTCACCTGTCAAAAGGTGAAACATCTGGTCTGGATCTTAACGCCATCCCCTATGCGCCACTGACGCCTGCCGAATGATTCTAATCTAACACGTCATGGTATTATATATCTAACCAGCTTTTTGTACAAAAGGAAACGTATGGGGCGAATCTTCAGGGCGTGTTGAAAAACTGCTTTTTATAAGGGAGCCTGCGTAGGGACAGGGCTTGTCCTTCAGGGTGAATCTTTCAGAGCTTGTTGAAAAAGCTAAACTTTGAGGCGGGATATGCGTATGCTCGTATAAGTGTATACGCACATTCATACGAAAATTCCCGCCTCTATGAGCGACAATAACATATCACCCATAGGGCAGGGCATTTAGCCCTGCCAATAGGGTTTTTCAACAGTCCCTTTCAGGATGAATCCTGTCCTAACTTTAAGGAGGACAGCCATCCCGCCGTTGGCGGGATCCCTACGACAATTTCTTTTTTCAATCAAGGCGGATAAGACACTTTTTCAACAGTCCCTTCAGATTCGCCCTCTCAAGTTTTGAATTTCCCACCAGTTTTTTTCAAGAAGCGCTCTTTCTTTAAAAGTGCTTCACCTGCTATAAAATTTTTCATATGCCTGCCGATATGAATTAAAGAACGTCCCCAAATGCTTTAAACGTTCAAAAGTTCTACTAAAAGCAGAATGTGCAGAAAAGATCAGAATCTATGCATCCCATTGTTCACAAAATCACAATTGTGAAATCTTTCGCGCATAAAATAAGGTGTGCTTTATTGTATTTCCTGTAATAAAAACGTCTTGAGGAACAAATTGGAATTCCACTTTAAAAAATGGATTTAAGTAGAAAGGAAGTTTTCGGACTATTTCTCCTCTTCCTTTTTTAAGAAAATCAGGTGAGAAACAATATCAATGATAGATCTTCATACTCACATATTGCCCGGAGTTGACGATGGTGCTAAAACCATGGAAGACTCCATTCAAATGATCGAACAGGCAATTGATGCTGGCGTTGAGGTCATCTGTACCACCCCTCATATACTGAATGGTGTCGTCCCCACGTTTCAGGAAAAGATAAACCGCACCTTCCAGCTTCTTCGCTCTCAGATAGAAGAAAGGAAACTGAAGATTAAACTTACTCTGGGATCGGAAATCTACATGCGTCAGGATATGGGGTCTTTAAGCCAATTAAATTTTTTCAGCTTGAATCAGACGGGCAAATATATCCTTATGGAACTACCCTTGGGACAACTCCCCTCCGGTGTGGATCGACTAATCTACAGTTTACAGTTGGAAGGCATAACTCCCATCATCGCCCATCCGGAAAGAAGCATCACTAAAAAGGATCAATTGAAGGACATTGAAAACTTAATTCGCCTGGGGGCTTTGATGCAGATCAATGCGGGAAGTCTTTTGGGTCATTTCGGCAGTTTCCCCAAAAAGATGGCAGAATTGTTGTTGAAGCATAATCTCGTTCACATCATGGCAAGCGACGCACACAATCCTTCTTCTCGCTCTGTAGCCGTATTGCCTCAAGCTTTCAGGAAAGTTTCCAAACTGGTGGGAAAAAGAAAAGCAGAGGAATTGGTCATGCACAACCCTTACAAGGTACTAAAAGGGGAGAAATTATTTAGAAATGACCGGGAGGTAAACAGAGAAGACAAATTCGCTCAGTTAGAGATTGATACATCTTAAAATCACACACAAGTTTGAAAACTTGAAATAGGGAGGTATTAGATGAGGATGGCAAAAAGCATTCTTTTACTGGGGTTAAGTGTATGTCTGATATTTTTTGAGATAGGGGGAATCTCTCTGGCTCAAAGTGAGGACGATTCGTCTTACCAGGGTTACCAGACCGCCTCTCAATATTATCTGGAGAGAGGGATGGAGAACAAACTGATGGTGAAGGTTAATGTATGGGGGGCAGTGCAGAAACCCGGCTCCCAGTACGTTCCGGATGGAACCGATTTGATCAGCGTCATCTCTGCCGCTGGTGGGCCTACAGAAGGAGCAAAATTGTCAAAAGTCAGACTGGTTCGAAACTTCGACGGTGAAAAACACAACCAGGTGATCAATGTGAGCCGGTGTTTGAAGAAAGGAGAACTTGAGCTTTTGCCGGAGATAAAACCCGGAGACACCATCATAGTCCCCAAGTCTAAAGTTTCTTTTGGCAAATTCATCAACGTGATCTACCACATAGCAGTGATCGCCAGTGTGGTGACGCTTATGACTGATTAAAAGAATCGGGTCAACCAAAAAAGAAAAGGAGAGGAAAGTGTCTAAGGTAGAAGAAAAACAAGTCACCTTAAATGATTATCTGCGGATATTAATCAGAAGAAAATGGTTAATCCTCCTTACCTTTTTGTGCTTTACAGGATCGGCGGTGGCATTCTCGCTTTTGACGACGCCGATCTATCAGGCATGTACCACCATCTTGATAGAGAAAGAAGGAGGAATGGAGGATCATATCTTCACCATGTCCACCATGATGAGACCGGAGAGCAAGATCAGAAACCAGGTGGAGATCATCAAAAGCCGCACCTTAGCAGAGGCAGTGGTGGAAGCGGTGTTGGAATCACCTCACAAAAAAGCATTACAGAACATGGCAATGACTACATCCAAAGTCCCTCCTTTAAAAGATCAGATGATCAGGGTGATACAAAAGAGCTTAAGCGTCACTCCAATAAGGGATACGGATATAATCGAGGTGAAGATGACCGCACCTAACCCTGTGTTGACTGCGCTTCTGGCTAATACCGTTGCCTCAGAATATCACAAACAGAGTCTTCGGATCAGCAGAGGAGAAATCTCCGAGGTGCGTCAGTTTCTGCAAAACCAACTACAAGTTGTCCAGGATAGCCTGCTTACAGCAGAGGAGGGGCTGAAAGACTATATGCAGACAGAAGAGGTCTCTGCCCTGCCGGAGGAGACCAAGGAAATGGTCAAACAACTGGCTGAATTCGAGTCATTGTTAAATGAGGCCAAAATAGAGCTGGAGTCCAACCAGAAAAGACTGGCTTATATGAAAAGGCAACTGGACGAGAGGAAAGGTCGGCTTTTGGACGAGATCACTCAGATCTCCACTCCGGTGATTCAAAACTTAAGAAATGAGATGGCAGAGCTGGAAGCCATGCGAGCTGAATACGTATCCCAGGGGGTGGAGGAGACGCACCCCAAAATGCAACAGATTTTGAATCGAATCAAAGAGACCAAAAACAAATTGATCGCCGAGACCACTAAGCTGGTCTCGCGCAATTTGACCCTGAAGGATCCTCTGGGATACTCTCAAGACCTTTTGGGAAACATACTGAGTCTGGAGATTGAGATCCAGTCACTTTCTGCCAAGGCAGATGGTCTGCAAAAGATCGTGAATCGATATTCGGAAAGAATGAACACGCTTCCAGAAAAAAGCCTGAAACTTGCCCGTCTGGAAAGATCAACCAAGGTGGGAGAAAACATCTTTTTAATGCTTAAGGAGAAATACGAAGAGGCCCGAATCAAAGAGGCGGGACAGATAGGAAACGTGAGAATAATCGATAAAGCCGTTCCTCCTGAATTTCCTATTAGACCTAAAAAAAAGTTAAACGCTCTTCTGGGGGTTTTCCTGGGTCTCCTTTTAGGAGGGGGCATAGCGATACTACTGGAGTCTCTGGACACCTCGCTCAAAACTATAGAGGACGTGGAGGCTTTAGGGGTACCCGTTTTGGGACATGTACCCAGAATAAGGGAGACTGAGGAATATAGAAAACGCATAAAGGGTGCAAATAGCGCGGCTAACGATGAAACCAGAAAGATCGCATCTCATCTGATAACCCATTTTGCACCCAAATCTCCAATCTCAGAAGCATACAGAGCCTTGAGAACCAATATTCAGTTCTCCAATCTGGATCATCCTCCTCAGAGCATCCTGATCACCAGTCCTGGTCCGGGAGAAGGAAAATCAACCACCGTGGCAAACTTAGCCATCACCTTCTCCCAGATGGGGACAAAGACTTTGCTTTTGGATGCTGACTTTCGCCGACCCATCCTGCATTCCATATTTGGCATGGAAAAAGAGCCGGGAGTCACCAACTACCTGGCAGGGAAAGTTCCTCTGGAGGGAATCATAAAAAAAACCTCTTTAGAGAATCTGGACTTAGTCACTTGTGGAGTGATACCTCCCAATCCCTCTGAGCTTTTAGCTTCGGAGAAGATGAAAGAGTTTATCACCCAGTTAAAGAAAACATATCAGACGATACTTTTCGACTCGCCTCCAGTGATTGCAGTCACCGACGCAGTGGTTTTATCTCTTCTTCTGGATGGGGTGGTTCTGGTGGCTTTAGCCGGACAAACCTCCCAACAGGGGCTGGCAAGAGCCAAAAGCCTTTTGGAAAATGTGAACGCCAAGGTGATGGGAGGGGTTTTGAATAAGATTGAGGCAAAAAGTTCCTATGGCTCCTATCACTACTACTATTATTATCACTATTATGGCGACAGAAAGGAAAAGAGCAAAGTCAAAAAGCGAGAGAAAAAAGTTCCAGAAAGAGTCGAGCAGGTAGAAGAACGGCACCCTGTCCATACTCTCTGACAAACAAGGATCCGCTACTTTGAGCTAAAGGAAGCACTATCTTTTTGGTTAAACCTTTCAATTGTTCCGTCCCCTTTACTTCGCAGAAAGCAAACTACAACGATACCAAGCCCCTTATGGCTCGACATTATTAAATGCAAGTTCCAGATAAAACTAAAAAAAGAGGAGTAAATTGATCCTATGAAAAAGATGAACCTGTTAAGAGAAGCCGAAGCTGATTTTATCAAAAGCGCTTTATTTTTAGTTACTAAGGGGAGCATATAATTGTTTACATCCCCCCTAAAGAAATGGGGAGAAGGGGGGATTCGTATGAATGTGCGTCCCGCCAAAGGCGGGACGAGCATACGCATTTGAAACTTGAAAAATCCCCCTAAATCCCCCTTTGCTAAAGGGGGATTCGTATGAATGCATACGCATTTCAAGTCAAGCCCAAAACAGGTGTGGAAGAAAAAATCAATGCGAAGCTCGTATGAGTGCATACGCACATTCATACGAATAATAAGATGTAAACTGTTTCCTGCTCCTCTTAGTAACTCTTAAATCAACTAGCCCTCATTCTCATTTATGGTTACCTATGAAGAAATAGAGGGTGTAGCTTAAAAAAGTCACATGGAAAAAACTTTATCCACAGCTTCAGAAAGCGGAGCAAAGAAATCTTTTGTTCCTGATAGTTTTAGCCAACCCGTCAAAAAACACAAAACCACGGCGAGGATCATTCAGAACTCCGGCTCCATCCTACTTTATACCACCGGAGTCAAAGTCTTAAAATTAGTCTCATTTTTGCTTCTGGCTCGATACTTAGGCGTTTCCCAATTCGGGAAGTTCTCTTTGGTATTGGCTTTTGTGGAGCTTTTTCGGGTGATGGCTGATTTTGGGGTGGACACGGCGGTTATCCGCCGGCTCTCCGTTTCAGATGAAGATCAAAGTAAGTTGGTGGGGAATACCATTACCTTGAAATTGATCTTAGCCACAGCCTCTTATTTTCTTACTCTCCTGATCGCCTTTATCCTCAGGTATCCCACCGACCTGGTGCTATTGATTGCTTTGGCAGCTTTTGCTCTTTTTGCCTCCTCCGTAGCCAACGCCTTAACCACACCCTTCCAAGCACAATTGAGGATGAAACAGCTTGTTCCGGCTAAGATATCGGGAGGAGTTTTCTTCATTTTGGCTGTGGTGATTGCTATCCAGTTGGGCTTATCCCTTATCGGATTTTTGGCTATCTGGGTAGGAGCTGAATTTGTCACCCTACTTTTAACCGCCCTAATCGCCAAATCGTGGGTGCCACCAAAGTTATCCTTTAATGGGAAGAAGTTAAAGTCAATTTTTGTTGAAGCTATCCCCCTGGGAATATCAGCTATATTGATAACTGCTTATTTCAGATTAGGAACGTTGATCCTGGGGTGGATGGCTGGCTATGAGGCGGTGGGAGAATATGCCGTAGCTTATAGAATAACAGAGTCGTTTTTGATTCTGGCTGTAGCAATAGCCGGTTCTGTATATCCTGTTTTTTCAAAAATCGCCAAAAGCGGCGATTTTCAAAGATTTAAGCGGGCTTTGATAAAAGTGTATGGTGGCTCTCTTTTGTTAGGTGCCCTTTTTGCCGCCTTTATTACTATCTTTGCCGCAGAGATACTTGGTTTGATCTCTTCTCAATACCAAGGCTCCCTATCTCCTCTTATTTTATTGAGCTGGGCTTGTGTTTTCATGTTTGCCAACATGCAATCAGCCGCCTCCATTCAGGGTCTGGGTCTGTTTAAATTAGTGACTCTAATTGCTTCATTTAACCTGATACTGAACGTCTTATTGAATCTATATCTTATACCCCTTTTTGGAGCGACTGGAGTAGCTTGGGCTGTCCTGCTCACCGAGGGTGTTAATATGATCATACAGCTAAGTTTAATCTCTTTTCTTTTAAGGAAAAAGATTACAAAAGATTATAGGATACCATCAATCTTAGAGTCACCTGCGGCAGAAAGGGGTATAATTCAATGAATACGATCTTGGAAAAATCACAAACCTCAACTGAGAAAATGCAAGATCTCCTGACCACAGATCTATATGAATTTGGTGGCTCCATAGAGTCGGTTCGCAATTACCAACGAGGTTTTATTAAATATTTCCAGGGATGCCGTAGGGTATTAGATCTTGGATGTGGTAGAGGAGTTTTTCTTAAGCTTTTAGCTGAATCGGGGATAGAGGGTGTAGGAGTGGATTCGTGTGCGGAAGCAGTAGCCTTGTGCAAAAGCCAAGGTCTTGAAAATGTTTACCAACAAGATACTTTTCACTACCTTAGAAATCTCCTTTCCAAAGGATCCACCAATAGCCAGCAGGATTTCGATGGAATTTTTTGCAGTCATCTGATCGAGCACCTTGATTTTGCTTCTGCCATAGAGCTTTTAGATTTGTGTTACCAAGTGCTGAGTCCAAAAGGAAGGATAGTGGTAATAACTCCTAACCCAGAATCTCCAAAGGTAATGGGGTTGATTTTCTGGTTAGATCCTACCCATGTCCGTCCTTATCCTGAGCCCCTTCTGGAGAGCATGTTAAAGAAAAGTGGTTTTAAGATAATAGATAAGGGCAGCTTTAATAGTCAAGGTCAAGGTAAGAGAGCTTTGTGTGCCGGCATCTTTAACAGTTTGTTAAATTTGAAAAAGATTGGGACTAATACATTTGTAGTTGGGGTAAAGCAATGAATCTTTCATATAGGGGTCAAATAAGTTGAGAGTTTTATTAGATGCTACCGGGCTTTTCAATCCTCACCGTTTCAGGGGGGTGGGTCGATATGTTTCCGGTCTGATCAATGGATTTGAGTCCCTTCTAAAGGATGACTCTGAGATAGAACTCCACTGCTTAAAACAGATTCGTGGGAATGCAGACAACGGTTTTCTCCCTTTCCCTACAATACAGAATAGAAGACCCAGCTATCCAAGTATCAGGCTGCAATGGCTTTGGAACAGTCTTCTTTTGACCAAAGAGGTGGCTAAAACACAAAGCCTACTTTTTCATTCTACTGACTACAATGGAATATCTGTTTCCAGGAAGTTTAAAACGGTGGCTACTTTATATGACCTGATACCTCTGAGTTTTTCCGAGACATATCTGAAGAACAAGCCTTTGGATATCAGATGGGGATACAAAGACATACTTAAAAGATACCAGAAAGCTTTTCATATTATCTCCATCTCTGAAGCGACCAAAAAGGATGCCATCCAGTTTCTGGGTATTTCTGAAGATAAAATTACTGTTATTCCTTTAGCCTTTGATAAAAAGCTTTTTTATCCAGTGAAAGATTCCAAGGTTATTGAGAAGATCAAGACAAAATATGATCTTCCTGAAAGATACTTCCTTTACTCTGGCTCTTTGGAGCTTCATAAAAACATAGAGAGAGTTTTGAGGGCTTATAAGTCATTGTCACATCTCCCGGAGAAGTTTGTATTTATAGGGATTTATTCTGAAGGACAGAGGGAATCATTTAACTGTCAAATTAGGGAATTTAAGCTTACAGCAAGGGTAAAGCATTTGGGCTATGTGGAGAATGGTGATCTTTCGGCTCTTTTTTGTGGCGCCACAGCCTTTGTCTTCCCTTCTTTGAAGGAGGGTTTCGGTCTTCCCGCGTTAGAAGCTATGGCTTGTGGCTGTCCAGTCATCTCCTCTAACCTCTCCGCTATGCCGGAGGTCGTCGGAGAAGCAGGCATCTTAATCGATCCTAATGATGAAAAAGCTTTAGCGGAGAGTATGGCAAGGCTTTCCTCCGATGAGAGACTAAGAGAACAATTAAAAGCAAAAGGGCTAAAACAAGCCTCATTATTTAGCTGGGAAAGATGCGCCCAAGAGACTTTAAAGGTTTATAAAAAGGTGCTTAACCAAGATGAGGAATAAAAAGAGGTTTAAGGTAGGGATAGATACTTCGGTTCTGGATAAAACCCAGACTGGAACGGCAGTCTACGTTAGAGAGCTGATTGAAGGAATCAGAAACTTAAACAGCGACCAGTTGGAGTTGGTTTTGCTTAAAGGACCAAAACCGGTTAAAAGGAGAAACATCCTGACCAAATTTATTAACTTAGGGATAGAGCTTTTTTGGCTGCACATAAAGCTTCCCTATTTAGCCACAAAGCTTAAGTTGGATCTTTTGCATATGCCAGCCAATCTCTGTTCAGTTCTTGCTCCCTGTCCCCGGATAACATCTATCCTTGATGCCAACTTCATGCGCTATCCTGAAACATACGATACCCTTTATCGTTTATATGCTCAAGTTTTTTTCCGGGTGGCGGCAAAAAGGTCAGTTAGAATAATTGCCATCTCCCAGGCGGCTAAAAAAGACATAGTCAGATACTTCAAAGCGCCTCCGGAGAGGATAGAGGTGATCTATCCCGGTTTGACCCATAGGGAATCGGATTCAGAAGAATCTGAATACACTACAAGATTTAAACCTTATATATTCTTCTCAGGTGCGCTTGAGCCTCATAAGAACTTGACTGGCTTAATTCGAGCTTTCGCCCATATCATAGTTAACAGTAAGCTAAAAGATTACAATTTAGTGATAGCCGGAAGCTTTGGTCATGACTATGTCAATCTTGTCAATCTAATTGAGAAGTTAGGATTAAAAGAGAAGGTCTATCTTTTGGGCTATGTGGAGGATCAGATGTTGGCTGAGCTATACAAAAATGCCAGTCTTTTTGTCTTTCCCTCTTTGAATGAAGGGTTTGGCTTCCCCCCTCTGGAGGCTATGCAGTATGGGGTACCGGTGGCGGCTTCTGGGGTCTCCTCTCTGCCAGAAGTGTTAGACAAAGCCGCTTTGTTTTTTGATCCTTTAGACGTCTCTTCTATTACCAGAGCTATTTTTACTTTGCTAACCGACAAGAATAAAAGGGCTGAACTTATAAAGCGGGGTCACCAGCGGATTAAAAATTTCTCCTGGAAAAACTCCGCCTCAAAAACCAGAGAGCTTTATAAAAAGGTGCTTTCAGATGGCAAATTCTAATGCTTCCTATACCTTAAACGCAAAGAGCTGGATTAGTTTTCTTCTCCCCGTTTTGATTCTTATCTCTTTATTCTTTGCCTGGGTTTCAAACCAGAATCCTATTTTAGCTTTGGCTATATCTTTAGGACTTCCTTTGGCTATAGCGGCTTTTGTCTCGGTTAGGTATGGTTTTTATCTATTGGTGATCAGCTCGGCCCTGAGCCGCTTTTTCATCCCTCTCTCCTGGGGGAATTTAAGGATTGAGCAGTTGGTTTTCCTGATAGTGATTTTAGGATTAGCTCTCAGATTTTTACCTAAAAGAAATGTTAGCTTAAGGTCGATCAAAATCGACCAGGTTGGAGCTTTGGTTGTCTTCTGGGTTCTGGCTAATATTCTATCCTCCCTTCTTTATTCTCCGGATAAGGTTGCCAGTTTAAAGATCTGCCTCTGGCTGGGATTTTCGGTAGGAATTTACCTTCTGACCAAAAATATTGTAGGGGAAAAATTATCTATCCAGAAGGCGGTGAAAGCTATTTTGATAGTGGGGGTTCTGGAAGCCATTTACGGTTTGGCGGTTTACTCCTCTTTCCTTTTAGGGAAAGATATAGGAGGAGTTCAGATTGACCCCGTAGTCTTCATACCTAAGGTCTACGGCACGATTTGGGAAGCAAATATATTCGGCGCCTTTCTGGTTTCAATCGCTTTGATAATTTTTAACTTACTCCTTTCCAAAGAATACACAAAATTCAAAGTCTGGCTCTGGGGGGGATTTTTCTTAAGCTTTTTGGGAGTAATTGCAAGCTTCACCCGTTCAGCCTGGATGATTTTAGTTGCGTTTCTCTTTATAAGTTTATTGATTTCAATTAAGTTTTTCCTTAAGAGACCAAGTTTACTCGTGTCCTTGGTTATTTTCATTTCGATTTTCGCCATTTTCTTAAATACTTCTTTTCTTGGAGCAAGTATCATAGAAGATTTAGGGAGGACATATTTTTCGGATTACAGCACCGTGACTTTTCGCTTAATCAGAATAAATTTAGCTCTCAATGAGTGGAAAACCAGCCCCCTCCTGGGACTTGGGACCAACAGCTTTGGACAAAGGTATTATGATCCCAGCCAAAAGAATGCACCGGACTATTTAGGTACGTTATTTGGTCAGAATTTATATGATACCGGGATAGTGGGTTTGGGATTGATCTTGGCCCTCATCTTCCTTCAAGTCAAGAAAGGGGTCAAATTTCTAAAGCTCTCGTCTGATCCCAAATACAAGGTTCTTATGAAAGGCTTATTGATTGGCTTTTTGGCTTTAATTGTCATGTATCAATCCACCTCAGCTTTTTGGTTTGGATTCAACTGGATCTATCTGGGCTTGATGTCTGCCATTTATGAGAAAGGTTTGCAAAGGAGTTTGGTCAATGAATGAGAAAGATATCTCTGAAAAAGTGCAGGAGAGTTGTCGGGCAAGGTGCCCGACCTACGAGCACGAGAAATCAATGACTTACACTCCCGTAGGCAGGGCTCTCCCGCCTCTGGCGGGATCTGCCTATGGCATGACCAGCCCTGCAACTCACTACGATGGGGACTAAATATGCGGATAGGTATAGATGCTCATATGGCGGAGCGGGAGGGTACAGGAAACTGCACCTACACGCAACAACTATTGAAGAATTTGGCGGAGATTGATCAGCGGAATGAATATGTTTTGTATGTTACTGATCGGACTCAGACGTTCTATTCCTTTTTCAAAAACAGAAGAAATTTCACGATCAAGGAACTAACCTTGAAGTCCACTTGGTTCAGGACCATCTTCAGTCTGGCTAAAGAGACATATGCCGACGCCATAGACGTTCTGCACGTAACGTACTTTGCCCCCCCATGGCACCAGGGGAAACTCGTGGTAACAATTCACGACTTGGCAGTTTATCATCATCCTGTCCATTTCGGATTCTTGGAAAGGACCCGCTTCAAGATATGGGTACCTTATAGTGCCAGGAGAGCGGCGAAGGTCATTACTATTTCGAAGTTCACAAAGAGCGACTTGGCACAAACCTACTGCCTGCCTGCAAGTAAAATTGAAGCGGTGCACATCGGCGTGAGTGAGAATTTCCGACCTCTGTCCGAATCGTCCCAGCAGAAGATCATTCTCAAAAAGTACAAGATTTCAAATCCATTCATATTTGCTTTGGGACGGTTGAATTCAAGAAAGAATTTGAAAACCCTGATTCTCGCTTTCCACCATCTCAGTTCTTCTACTCCGATACCCTACTCACTGATAATTGCGGGTAAAAATGACTATCGAAGTTCGGAAATTGGCTCATTTATCCAGAACCTTAATCTAGAGCAGAAAGTCAAAATTCTAGGCTATGTGCCGGATGAAGAATTGCCTGCGTTCTTTTCGTCAGCGATCTGCTTTGTTTTTCCCTCGGTGTTCGAGGGTTTTGGCCTTCCGGTGGTCGAGGCTATGGCATGTGGTTGTCCTGTGATTAGCTCCAATACTTCCGCTATACCTGAGGTGATAGGAGATGCTGGTATTTTAATAAATCCCTATGATACTGGTGAAATAAGTCAGGCGATATTTAAAATGATTTCAGACGATCGGTTAAGAAGTAAACTGAGAGAGAAAGGATTGAAAAGGGCGAAATTGTTTACTTGGAAAGAGACTGCCAGAAGAACTTTAGATATCTATGAATCTGTATTCTAAGGAGAAATGATTATGCAGCAAGAGCAACTCAGAAGTTGCGATTTGTGCCAGAGCAACAAATTGGAAACACTGGATAAATCATCTAATATTAGCAGATGTCAAGCTTGTGGCTATATTTTTGACAATCCCAGACCCTCCCTTGAAGATATTATTCAATATTATTCATCCGAAGGGCAATATGATGTTTGGTTGGAGCAGAGCGAGGGAAGAGATTTACTTTGGAAAAGACGACTATCCATAATCACTGACTTTGTTAAAAAGGGAAACTTATTAGACGTGGGCGCAGGCATAGGTCAATTTTTATATTACGCCCGGCAATTTTTTGAAGTTTGGGGCACTGAAGTATCAAAGGAAGCTATTAAAATAGCTAAAGAGAGGTACTCTGTTGAATTGAGGGAAGGAACTCTTGAGAATATAAATAGTTTTCAAAGCAACAGCTTTGATGTTATAACCCTAACTCACGTGTTAGAGCATGTCCCTCATCCCTCCGAGACATTAAAGAAGTGTTACGACCTACTGAAAAGGGGCGGATTATTGTTTATTTCCGTACCCAATGAGAACTTTTGGTCTAGGCTATACTTAAACCAGCATGGTGGGTTTATAAAGTATTGTGTTAAGTTGTTTCTTAAAAGACTGGGAGTCAGCAAGTACAAAACTATAGGGAGGTTTAAAAAGATTACGCTTGATCCGCACAACCACTCTGAAATCCATTTATCTCATTTTACTTTCAGGCCCTTGAAAAGCTTTCTCGAGAGGGCAGGCTTCAAAATTATATTAGATTCATTAGATCCTCATTATCCTTACGGCGGCTGGAGAGGTCTTAAGGAGGGGCTTGCTTTCCGGTTTTACAAGTTTATCAAAAAGATATTTTCATACAATTTTTATGATACCATGCTAATCGTTGCCCGGAAATTGGATTAAATAAAATCATAAATTTCACCGAGGTTAAGAACAATGAAAATCGCCATTACCGGAATTAGAGGAATTCCTGCTAACTACGGAGGATTTGAGACCTTTGCGGAAGAACTCTCTACCCGTTTGGTTAAACGGGGACATGAGGTCACGGTCTATGGCCGAAAAAACAATGTGAAGACCTCTAAAAAATTCTATAAAGGTGTCAGGCTGGTTATATTGCCCACCATCAAGCACAAGTATCTTGATACGGTTGCCCACACCTTCATATCAGTGCTCCATATTTTAGAACAGAAATATGACGTGGTTTTAATCTGTAACGCCGCTAATAGCATTTTCTCCTGGATACCTCGCCTGAGCGGAAAAAAGGTGTTGGTTAATGTGGATGGTATTGAACGGAAGCGTAAGAAATGGAATAAGCTGGGACAGACCTATTATCATGTCTCTGAGTGGCTGTCCACCTTTTTGCCTGATGGAATAGTTACTGATGCTAAAGCAATTCAAGACTACTATCAGAATCGTTACGGCAAACCATCTTGTATGATAGCCTATGGAGCCAGCACCTCCCGAAAGACCTCGCCGGATAAAATCAGAAAGTTCGGCTTAGAGCCTGAAAAATACGTTCTCTACGTAAGCCGACTGGAACCAGAAAACAATGCTCACTCAGTCATTCAAGCTTTCGAACAGGTTAAGACAGATTTTAAATTAGCTATAGTAGGAGATGCCCCTTATGCTGAAGAATACATCAGAAAACTTAAAAGCACCAAAGATCCGCGTATCGCTTTTTTAGGCTTTGTTTTCGGTGAAGGTTACAAGGCATTACAGCAGAATGCTTATTGTTATGTTCAAGCAACCGAAGTGGGGGGAACCCATCCAGCTTTAGTCGAAGCCATGGGATACGGGAACTGCGTCCTTTTTCTAAGTAATCCCGAACATCGGGAGGTGACAGGAGACTGTGCCATCCCATTCTCTTCTGTAAATGAGCTAAGAGACAAGCTACAAATGGCGTTGCTCAACCCCGCCCTTGCGGAGGATTATCGCAAGAAAGCCATGTTAAGAATTAAAAATCGATATAGTTGGGAAAGTATAACGGATCGCTACGAGAAGCTTTTTGCAAGTTTGTCGAATGGCAAGCGATTTTGACCAAAATTTTGAAACTGAAAAAGGTTTTTCCAAAAGAGTTGCTAATGCATCCGCAGGATCCATAGGATAAGCTTATGTCGACAGGACTATAGGTATGCATCGTAGTGAACCATACGGTTCAGGGCACCGTATGGTACATACCATAGGATTTGCACCAAAAAAAACTATGGTCTTTTTTCTACCTCACCCCCTTGACCCCTGAAGGATCAAGGGGAAAGGGTCACGGGTAAGGTTTTCAAAATGCGTATGCATTCATACGAATGTCAACTTCATTAAGTCTTTAAGAATCTTCATTTCAGGAGGCTCTCCTTTCCACATTTGATCGGTCTCTCTCCGGGATAGGTTCACTGGTAAAATAGGTTTGCAAAGAAACTCAAAAAACTTTGTTTTCTGCGCAAAAGAAGCACAGGCAAAAATTCAACCCCGTTTGGGTTTTAGCCGATAGAATTTTTGTGAGCGTTCCAGCTAAGAGAGTTTAAGTTCTTTGGCTTGCCAACTCTTCTCTTTGATAAACCGATATTCCATCTGAAGGGGGCATATGGGCAACAAATCTAATCATGGCGGTTGCTCAATAAGTGAGACTGCTTCAAATTCAACCCGAAGCGATGAAGACAAGAAAGATAAAAGGATAATTTCGCCTCCCCAGTCGCTGATCTCAACAGAAACAGAAAAAGGATGGTCTTCGACCCGAAACGTCTCCCACATTTTGGTGGTGGACGATGAGGAATATATATGTGAAGTCATAAAAGAGATGCTTTCAAATGAAGGGTATCAAATTGAAACAATGTATGATCCCCAGAAGGCAATAGAGTTTATCAAAGGTCAACCGGTGGATCTGGTTTTGACTGATCTGATAATGGGCAGGAAATCTGGCGTGGATGTGCTCAATCAAACCATGAAGTCTGATCCAGACGCCATTATAATTCTCATGACCGGACATCCTACCATAGAGAATGCGGTGGCTGTATTGAAATCGGGTGCCTACGATTATCTGGTTAAACCTTTCTCCATGGACACCTTGAAGGCGGTGATCAAGCGAGGGCTGGAGAAACAGAGACTTTATCGGGAAAACATCAATTTGAAGGAGACGGTATCTCTTTATAAGATCAGCGAAGCTATGGGCTCCACCATTCGATTGGATTTCCTTTTGAATTTGATCTTAGAGACCGCCATCAAAGAGCTGGATGCGGATATGGCTTCGGTTTCACTTTTAGATGAAAAGACCAAGCGGTTGACTCCTGAAGCCTCCTTAGGAGTGCCATCGGAGATGAAAAAAAGTGGGTTTCTCACCGGGCAGGATAACGTTTCCAAATGGGTGATCAAACATGGCCGACCACGTGTTTTTGATAAAGATGAAATCGGTGAGCGTTTCTTCTCTAATCATTTAAGGAAAAATATGAGGTCGGTTATCGTCCATCCTTTGATGGCAAAGGGAAAAGTCATCGGAATTTTGATTTTGATCAGATCTGAAGGGCAGATATCGCCATTCACCACCGGACAACTCCACTCCCTTTCCATCATCGCCTCCAAGGCGGCTTCCGCCATTGAAAACTCCAGATTGTACGAGGAGCTGAAGGAGTCTTATATGCAGACCCTCACTGCACTGGCTAATGCCGTGGAGGCGCGAGACATATATACTCGCGGCCACACGGAAAGGGTATGTTACATGGCTCTATCTTTGTGCAGGGAGCTGGGGTGGAATGAAGAAAAACTCTGGGAGGTAAAGATGGGGGGAATCTTACATGATATCGGAAAAATAGGCGTTCCCGATGCTATATTAAACAAAGCTGAAGCTTTGACCCAAGAGGAATTCAAGATTATGAAACAACACCCCATCTGTGGAGCGAAAATATTGGAAGGCATCTCCTTTTTGTCGCCTGCAGTTCCCTATGTTTTATATCATCACGAGAGATTCGATGGCAAAGGATACCCTTTCGGATTACGAAACGAGCGGATACCCATCCAGGGACGCCTGATGGCGGTGGTGGATACCTTTGACGCCATGACCAGCGACAGACCCTACAGAAAAGCCAAAAGTTTTAAGATGGCGTTAAAGGAGATCAGGAAGTGTGCTGGTACTCAATTCGATCCCCATATCGCCGACCTGTTTCTGAATGCATGGGAAAAGGGGTTGATCGACAAAAGAGATTTGAAAATAAAAAAAGGGTCGTAAGTTGTTAATTTTCAGGCTCCTATAAGGACAAACGACCCTTACTTTTTATTCAAGTTTATTTTTCAGACATCTGCTGTTTTTGTCAAATACCCACATGATGGATTTTCGTATTAGAATTTAAGCATCAGGCTTAATTGATTTTTTCTATCATTTATCTGGAATGGAAGCTCGTTTTCTTCTTTTCCGGAAAGATTTCAAAAAAGTTTATAAAATTTTGTTGACAAAGCCAAGACAAGTAATATATTTAAACATTCGGTTTTTTTAGGTCTTTTGAGAAACTGCAAAATTTCTCCTTCAATTCAGGTGCCATCAGCGGGTAAACGGCTGTTGGCCAGTTGATAGGGAATCTCAGCACAGTCTGAAACAGGTACAAAACAGTTAGAAATCAAAAAGGAGTTGTAATGAAAAAAACAATGGAGAAGGTGGATTACGATATCAGCGGGCTTAAAGCAGTCGAAACATTCCCCATGGTGGATGGGCTTCGCTTTCCCTTAGTGGGGCAAACCGTATTGATCACCTCGGTAAATAAGGAGAAGGTTCCCAGCCTGGGAGTCAAAAGTTCGATTTCTATTTTTTCTTCTCGTCCTGCCATTATCGGCTTTGGCTGCAACACAAATAATCTCACAGCCAAAAATATCCTGTCCACGGGAGAGTTCATAATTAATATTCCCGGAACAGAGTTGACTAAGAAGATATGGAAGATTACGGAGATTGAGCCAACCGGGGATAAAGAAATCAAAGAGGCGGGATTAACGCCTGCAAAGTCGGTCAAACTCACCACCCCTCGTATCGCTGAGTGCAAAGCTCATCTGGAATGCTCATTGGATTGGACCAAAAAATATGGCGAGAACATGGTGATATTCGGACGTGTACTCTTAGCATCTGTGGACAAGAAGGTGGTGGAAGCGGATCTTTTGGAGAGATATAAGCATCTGAAGCTGTTCGCCCAGTTGGATAATGGGATCTACGGGGTGATCAAGGAAGCAAAGAAGCTTTCTTCCTGAGCAATTTCTTTATTTCTTAAACAAAACCCCCACCAAGTTCCATTAAGTCCACAATAAAAAGACTGAGGGGAGGGATGATACTTTCCTCTGTTGAGTGCATATAGAATTCAGCTTGTTACTCTTTTCCTTTCTATTTTTACTTCTTTTCTTTTTTTCGTTTCTCAGAACACTATCGTTCTTTGTTGGAGTGTTCACCTGTCGGGGCTATTGAAAAACCCCGTTGGCAGGGCTAAATGCCCTGCCCTATGGAGGATAAGTTACGTTCCCATAGAGGCGGGAATTTTCGTATGAATGTGCGTATGCACTCATACGAGCATACGCATATCCCGCCTCAAAAGTTGACTTCTTCAACATGACCTTTAGGCAAATTAGGTTTAAAGCTTTTTGTCTTTTCCCGCAATGTGGGATCCTGAGGACACGGCTTTGCAGATCTCAAGATACTGCGGACAAGCCATAAAGGCTTGCTTACGCGCTCTTAGGTGGATGTTATCATCCACCCTTAATTCCGTGGGATGACGGAGACCCCCACCCGTACGGGGGCTCATCTGGGATAACTTCCCACAGGGAGCAGTTTCAGGTCAAGCTAAAGGAGCTGTTGAAAAAGTGTCTGATCAGTTCAATCCACGAGAGGAAATTCTCGTAGGGACAGCCCTTCAGAGCGAATCCCTTCAGGGTGAACCCTTGTGGCTGTTCTTATTAGACTGAAGCAAGGTCTTTTGCTTACATTTTTTTTGGGATGAAAAAATGGGTTCAATCGGGGAGATCAACTCCGGGGATGGAAATATCTGTAAACATTTTCCGCCACCCTTTTATTTATACCCTCAATTTGCAAAAGCTTTTCTAAGCGAGCCTGTTTGATTTTTTCAACGGAGCCAAAATGCTTTAGCAAAACCTTTCTTCTTGCTGGTCCAACGCCGGGAATCTGATCCAGCTCGGATTTTATGGTCCTTTTCTTTCTTAATTTTCGGTGATACTCCACGGCGAACCGATGAGCCTCATCCCTTATTCTCTGCAGAAGTCTCAAGGACGCAGAACCTTTTGGGATCATCAGAGGATCAGACTTTTGGTGCAAAAAGACCTCATCTAATCTTTTAGCCAAAGCCACCACACTCTGATTTTTAACCCCCAGACTGTCCAAAGTTTGAACAGCAGTTGATAGCTGACCTTTCCCACCATCAATTAAGACCATGTCTGGATATTCCTGTTTCTCCTCAGTCAAACGGGTAAAATATCGTCGTACCACCTCCGCCATCATGGCGAAATCATCCTGCCCTTCCACGGTCTTTATTTTAAATCTGCGATACCGGCTCTTTTTTGGGCGACCATCCTGAAAGAAAACTAAAGAGCCCACCGCATCCGAAGGACCTAAATTGGATATATCGAATGCGGCAATCTTTCTGGGAGGAAGGGATAAATATAAATCTTTCTCCAGCGATCTGATGGCGATAGGAACTTTCTTTTTTGCCTCGGATCTTTGCAACAATAACTCATTCAATGAAAGCCGGGCATTATAACTTGCCATCTCCAGAAGCTTAAACTTATCCCCTCTTTGGGGGACGATGATTTTCACCTTCCCCTCCCTTTTGGAGGAGAGCCAATCGGCAATCATCCCCTGATCACCCACTTCGACGGGGAGAATAATCTCAGGAGGAATCACCACCGAATGCATGTAATATTGCCTTAAGAAAGTGGACAGGATCTCTCGATCTGTGCTCTCCTTGAAACCGGTAAGATGGAAATTCTGTCTGCCGATCAAAATCCCCTCTCTTATCTGCAGAGCCACCACCGAGATGTCCTTTTTTTCACGAGCGAAGGCAATTATGTCCCGATCCACCTGTTCGGTATCAGCCACTTTCTGTTTCTCTATCACGCTTTCTAAGGCTTTGATCTGATCCCTGACCGAAGCCGCCTTCTCGAATTCCTCTCCATCGGAATATTCGTTCATTCTCTCTTTTAGGTGCTCCATCAAAAGATTATTTTTTCCAGAAAGAAAAAGCAAAACGTTTTTTATGATCTCTTTGTATTCCTCCTGCGAAACCTTCCCCTCACACGGTCCCAGACATCTTTTGATATGATAATCCAGGCACAGTTTGATCTTTCTGAAGGAGGGAAGCGCATAGTTACAACTTCGAATGGGGAATACTCTTCTCAGTATCCTGAGAGTATGCCGCATGGCTTTGACATTGGTATAGGGACCAAAATATTTAGCCCTATCTTTTTTCACCCTTCTTACTACCAGAACTCTGGGGAATGGCTCATCCGTCACCTTCAAATATGGATACCTTTTATCATCTTTTAGGTTCACATTGTATCTGGGCTTGTATTCCTTGATGAGATTGGCTTCCAGGATTAAAGCCTCCATCTCAGAATCGGTCGCCAGAATATCAAAATCAGATATCTTCGAGATCAAGGCAGAAATCTTGGGATGATAGGGCGGGGTATCGTGGAAATATGCGCGCACTCGGTTTCGCAAAGATTTGGCTTTCCCCACATAAATTATTTTTCCCGAGGCATCTTTCATCAAATATACCCCGGGCTTGGTGGGAAGGTTTTCCAGTTTTGCCTTTAGGTCCATAATATCTTGAAAAATAAGTTGAGTGAGTTTCCCGAAGTCAAACCTGTTCAAGCAAGTCGATACACTTCAAAATTGCTTACGGAATTACCCTTCTGGCACCCCTGTATCTTTTTTTATAGTGGCTTTCATCCAGTGATGATACGATCACTCCAGAGCCTTTGACAGAGTGCACAAATTTGCCCCCTTCGATATAGATTCCCACATGGGAGACAGAAAACCAGCCGTCAGAGAAGAAGACTAAATCTCCATATACTAAGTCGTCTTTATCTACATGTTTTACCAGTTGGTAAAGCTTTTTGGTGTCGTGAGGAAGCTTGAAGCCTGCATATTGTTTGTATACCTGCATCACCAGACCGGAACAGTCGATCCCGGCCTTGGTTTCACCACCAAATTTATATGGCGCCCCCAGAAAAGAGTTGATTATCCGTCCCATCTTAGCTTTGTCGATCTTACTTTTACTTTTCTCTCCGGCGGGCTGGGTCCTTTCAGTCTTTGCTTTTTCTTCCTCCAAAATTCTTTGGCCCTTTTTCTTCTCCAGCGGCTCTGAGGTATATCGAGGCTGAGGAATACAGCCCATTAAGATTAGACCGACGAAAACGATTAAAAAATAATATTCAGAGAGTCTCTTCATGAAGATAGTAGATAGAGTCTTGGGACTAGTGAAATGCCTGCTTTGCTCTGTACTTTGTTCATTCTATTTGTAGCTTTTTGATTAATCCTCTGGTCATCTCGCCTATTGCATCCATCTCCAACAACAGGGGGGGTTATATGTCATTCTGAGCGTAGCGAAGAATCTGATTTCCACCAATCTCCTTCTAACTCCCAGCCAAACAAGAGATCTGCTAACAGGCAAATAAATAAAGTAAAAAGAGATGTTTCGCTTCGCTCAACATGACATACCATATGGTAACTTATTTTATTCGTTTGTTATAACTCCACGCTTTTCTTCCAAATTTCTAAATCTTTATAACTCTTAATCATCTCCTCTCCAACTATTCACTAGTCCCAAGCTACTAACCCCAAGCCACCAGTCCCAAGCCCCTAATCCCTAATCCCCGACTTTGATCACTATCATGGTAAGATCATCCGCCTGAGGTAAACTGCCCGTGAAATCCTTCACCGCTCTATAGATATTTTCCTGAATCTGGGAGGCATTTAGTTGGTGTGAATCATTTATCACCTGTTTCAGTTTTTTTGTCCCGAATTCTTCCTCCTTCTCATTCTTTGCTTCTGTCACACCATCAGTGTAGAAGACTATGATTTCTCCGGGACTGAGCCCCACAGGTCTTTCTTCATATTTTAGATTTTCAAACATCCCCAAAGCCACTCCACCTTCGGTAAGATATTCCATCTCACCGTTTGCATGCCTTAAGATGGGAGCATTGTGTCCGGCATTGGCGAAGGTGAATATCCTATTTTTTGTGTCCAGCACTCCGTATACCGCAGTAACGTAAATATCCGAAGCAGTGCTTTCGAAAAGAAGATTGTTGACCTTGAACATGATGCTTCTTATGGCATAATTGTTTCTTATCTCGGCTATCAGGCTGGCTCTGAAGGATGCCATGATCAAAGCGGCGGGTATACCCTTTCCAGAGACGTCACCGATGGCGACCCCTATTTGATTTTCAATTATAGGGATGAAATCATAATAATCTCCCCCCACCTTCTCAGATGGAATATTTATGCCGGAGATGTCAAATCCAGAAAGTTGAGGTTTAATTCGGGGTAGAAAACTTTGCTGGATTATTCTGGCGATGGAGAGTTCCTCCTCTAATTTTCTTTTCTCTAAAATCTCCTCATGCTGGCGTGCTCTTTCCAAAGAGATAGCCGCCAAACTGGCAAAAGCCTCCAGAAGCTCCAAATCGTCCTCCCGGTAGGCATTCGGTTCATCGCTCTCCAGACTGAAAACGCCGATCATCCTTTTTTGGGATACTATTGGCACCGCCATGGCAGATTGAGTCTCCACCCTGGCTTCGATGTAACGGCGGTCCTGTTTGACATTCGAGACGATTAAACTCTTTTGGGTTTTAGCCGCCCAGCCAGCTATGCCCTGTCCTATCTTAAGCTGTAGATCCGGCTCCAAAGCTGGTGCAAACCCCCTTGCCTTAATGTATTCGATCTCCTGTTTCTTTTTATCAATCAGGAAAATGGCAACCGCATCATATTTGACCACCGTCAAAAGGGAATCCAAAATTAGCTCCAAAAGTTCATTCAGATTCAACGAAGAGCTTAAGGACTTCTCCACCTCTAACAGAGTTTCCATCTGTAAAGTCTTTTTTTTCGCTTTGCTGAAAAGATAAGAGTTGTCCAGGGCGATAGCAATCTGATCAGCTAACGAGGAAAGAATTTCCAAATCGTCCTGGTCGAACTTCTTTCCATTCATCTTATTCAAAGCAGTCACCGCGCCGATTAACCTCCCTCTTCTCAAAAGGGGAACACAGATCAAGGAATCTATGGAAAATCCTATCTGTTTTTCCAGTTCGGGAGAGTAGCGCGGATCTTCCTTAACTTGGTTGGAGATCACTGGCTGGCCATGGTCCGCCACCCATCCGGCAATTCCCTCCCCCATCTTAAGCTCTAACTTTTTCTTTCCCTTTGCCTTTTCGCTTGGAGAGATATAAAGTTTTAGCTTTTTCCTTTTCTTATCGATAATCAAAAGCGAGCTTGCCTGAGCCTCCATGGTCCGGGCAGTCAAACTCAAAATCACGTCCAACAGCTCATCTAAGTTTAAAGTTGAATTCAAAAGCTTGGATGTCTGGACAAACAGTTGGTTTTTGTCATGAGGCAAAATTTGCTCTGTCATCTATCCCTCCCTGATATAGACTTAAATAAACATATCACATACGGAAGAGCCGGTCAACATGTTTTTGTTAAAAATCGTTTTGAACACGATATAGAGAGAGCACTGAAAAAGTCAAACTTGAAAAGGTTCTACTGGAGTGTCAAGCCCCGCCCAGGCGGGATCGACGACTTTAGCTTGACTTAGAAATTCCTGAAAGAAACCTTTCGTGCGGTTCACCTAAAGGTGAACACCCCAAGTGAATAGGCCGCAAGTCGACAGAGATAGAAATACTGGCAAGCCCCTTGTTAGTCACAAACGCCTCCCGGCGTGAAACCCTTCAAGGCAAACATCGGCTACCCGGCAAGGTTGTACCAAAGGCACTGGTCCCCCTCTCCTTTCTAAGGAGAGTGTGTCATAATGTCATTCTGAGGCGTTAGCCGAAGAATCTCGATTTTGCAACTTATTGTAACTACGAGATTCTTCGCTTCGCTCAGAATGACAGAAGCAGGTTTTTGAGA
>Ga0315545_1000315_pt1 | contig 52318 bp, 52 predicted proteins | sample SalMarSW160210MG_FD_203096 | JGI IMG/M metagenome (GOLD analysis project Ga0315545, IMG submission 203096) | Salt marsh sediment microbial communities from the Plum Island Ecosystem LTER, Massachusetts, United States - Salt Marsh Sediment SW1602-10 ...
TTCAGTTAGAGGGTAGTGAATATAATAAAGGTGTCCGACAATATCTTTATGTTCTACTTCGAGGTCGGAGAGGGCAGTCTGGCAGCGGGGACACCAGTTTATCATCCGCTCTCCACGATAGATTAACCCCTTGTTGTACAAACGGACAAAAGCGGTACGGACTGCTTTGCTTGGGTCTTCATCCAGGGTAAACTTCTCCCTTGTCCAATCACAGGAAGCCCCCAGTAGCTGATGCTGATACCTGATATTTTCCCGGCTCTTGTTAGCCCATTCCCAGGTTAACTTAGTGAAATTCTCTCTGCCTATCTCCTCCTTAGTTTGCCCTTGTTTAGCCAGTTGCTGCTCCACAACTACTTGCGTGGCTATGCCGGCGTGGTCGGTTCCCGGTAGCCACAAGGTGGGGCTACCTTTCATCCTGTGCCACCTGGTCATAATATCCTCCAGTGTCGCGGTCAGAGCATGCCCCAGGTGGAGCTCACCGGTAACATTAGGAGGGGGCATAATAATGACAAAGGGCTTCTTCTTGGGGTCTATTTTAGGAGAAAAGTAACCTTGCTTGAGCCAGAAATTATACCACTTTTTTTCTATCTTGCCTGACTCGTAGGCTTTAGGTATTTCGGACATTAACTCTAAACCTATCTTAGTTATCGGACATCAACTGAAAGAAATCTTGATATCTGAACAAATTCCAAATTCAAAGCTTGTTTGGTCGTCTGGATTTTGGCTTTGGGAGGAGCTTTACCACCCTATCCAAAATCTTGTCAGCCACCTCTCGTTTAGCCAGGAGAGCCAAGCTATCAACCTTGCCCTCTCGGTCAATTATGGTTACTCGATTGGTGTCGGCGTCAAACCCACTATAGGTGGCCGTAATATCATTGGCTACGATAAGGTCAAGCCCCTTTTGCTTTAGCTTCTGCTTGGCATTTTCCACCAGGTTGCTGCTTTCAGCAGCGAAGCCTACTTTAATGAAATTTCCTTTGACACTTCCTAGAATGTCCGGTGTGCATTCCAGTTCTAAGGTCAACCTTGCCTCTCCTTTTTTGATCTTATCTTTAGCCGCTTTTATCGGACGATAATCAGCTACGGCGGCTGCCATGACCAGAGCGTCAACTCGGGGAGTTACATTCTCTACTGCCTGACGCATTTCTTGAGCAGTGTTGACTTTGACCACGTCAACTCCTGCGGGCTCGGGTAACGGGGTAGGTGCTGTAACCAATGTTACTTTAGCTCCCCGGTCGCGGGCTGCTTCAGCCAGAGCATAGCCCATTTTCCCTGAGGAGCGGTTGCTTATGTAGCGAACCGGGTCGATAGGCTCTTGGGTACCGCCTGCGGTAACCAAGATATGTTTGCCAGCCAGGTCTCCACCCCTCTCCAGTACCTGGCGGATGCTGCCTATAATATCAGAGATATCGGCGAGTCGCCCCGGACCTTCTTTACCCGAGGCTAACCGGCCCGTGGCTGGAGCAATAATCATAAAGTTGCGAGCTTTAAGCTTGGACAAATTATCCTGGGTGGCTGGATTATTATACATATTGGTTTCCATAGCCGGGGCAATAAGCACCGGCGCCTTGGTAGCCAGAACCGTGCAGCATAGCATGTCGTCAGCAATGCCAGCAGCCAGTTTGGCAATGATATTAGCTGTAGCGGGGGCAATGACTACTATATCAGCAGCTTTCGCCAAAGAGATATGTTCAATGCTGGATTCTGAAGCCAAATCAAACATTTTGGTAACTACAGGTCTATCTGTAATGGCCCAAAAGGTAAAAGGTGATATGAACTCGATGGCTTCTTTGGTCATAATTACATTCACCTTCGCCCCTGCCTGAGTTAGCTGGCTGGCAATCTCTGCTGCTTTGTAGGCAGCAATGCTCCCTGTTATCCCTAAAATTATGTTTTTATTGCTAAGCATTACTGTTCCTTGTTCATTTCATAAATGAGGTGCAGTCCAATTAAGGTTAAATCGGGATTTACTACGTCTATGGCTGCTATCTCTTCGGCAAAAGGGTAAGCCTGGCCGCCGGTAGCTATCACCTTTGCTTTGCTTCCCAATTCCTGTTGTATTCGACGAATCATGCCTTCAATAAGCTCAATGTAACCGAATATTATACCTGATTGCATAGCAGAGATAGTATTTCTGCCGATGACTTGCTTGGGATGGATTAGTTCTATTCGAGGGAGCGCAGCAGTACGAGTGAATAAAGCTTCAGTAGCTATGATAATACCCGGGGCAATAGCCCCGCCAAGATAATCACCCTCCTTGGAAACAACGTCGAAAGTGGTAGCAGTGCCAAGGTCAATAATTATTAACGGTTTTCCGTAGAGGTTCTGGGCAGCCACGGCGTTGACCACGCGGTCAGGACCAACCTCACGAGGATTATCCAGGCGGATGCGCATGCCTGTCTTGACTCCAGCTTCGACCACTAAGGGTTTAGTATTTAAATATTTCCTGCACAGTTCCTCGAATATATATAGCAGCGGTGGCACGACACCGCATAATGCTACTCCGGTAATCTTTGAAGGCAAGACCTTTTTCCGCTCCATGAGGTTGAGCACCACTCCACCATACTCGTCTGAAGTCCGATGAATGCCGGTAGCTAAATTCCAGGTGGCTTTTAGCCTATCGCCATCAAATATACCCAGCTTAATGTTGGTGTTCCCGATATCGATTGCTAATAACATAGGTGCTTAGCCTTATCCTTATTCTCCTGGCATTACGGGCTGAGTATAGCATTACTAGCTAATCCATGCTACCATCGAAGCCCCGGGTTAAGAAGCCATGTATTAGCTGGAAGTATGCTTTTCGCCACTTCCTCTTTGCAAGTCTTGTAACTTCTTGACCATTGCCTGCCAATGTGTACCCTGCCAGTAGATGCGATGACAGGCGGGGCATTCCGTATATTGGGTTTGAGTTTCAAAAACGTGAGCAGGGATCAGGTTTTGCACCTCTTCCTTATTCCGAGCTATTAATGCTTGATTACATTCGAGACAAAGCGAGAAAGGTTTGAAATGATAATTTAAATTCAAAAGTTTCACCACTTCCTGCACCTGGAGTTTGGGGTCATCCTGTTTAACGAGTATAGCTTTGAGTTTGCCATTTGTGACCAGGCGCCTTTTCATAAATTGAGTATCTTTTGTCAGAATTACCCTATCCTCACTAAGAGCTGTTTTAATCATTTGACCATCATCTTTTTGCTTGAACAGCAGAGTATCATAGCCAATCAGCCTTAACCATCGAGCCAGTTTGCCGACATTGTTATCTGCAATGAATTTGATTTCCATGGCTTGTCCAGAACAGGGCAATTGATTTGGATGGATGGCTTAAAGGCCTCCCCGATGGCGGATGTAAAAAAATATGCTCACGAATAACAAATTTTATCTATTTTAACATTAATTCCGTGGCTAAAGTAGCTATTATCATTTAACTCATTAGACTGTTCATATCAAGTCTGCGTAATTCAAATTATTGACAGAAGGTGGATTTTCCCGTATCCTTTGAGGCTGCAAAAAGCTTTAAGGAGGTTAGGGAATGCCAGTTAATATGATTGTCTGCTGCAAGCAAGTACCTGATCCTGAGGCGCCACCGGCTGTGTTTAAGGTGGCAAATAACCAAATGGCCTTGCCGCCGGATGTAAAACCTGTAATCGGTCAGTACGAAGAATTCGCCTTGGAAGCTGCCCTCAAAATCAAAGATACCGCGGGGGGCAAAATTACTGCGCTCAGCTTGGGTAATAACTTCGTTCGCGATGTGATTAAGAAGGCGTTAGCTGTGGGGGGTGATGAACTCATTCTTATGGAAGACGAAGCTTTTGAAGGTGGCGATAGCTGGTCAACTGCCAATGCCTTGGCTATGGCAATAAAGAAAATAGGGGAACATGACATTATTTTCTGCGGTAGGCAATCCTCTGACTGGGATTCCGGGCAGGTGGGGCTGGGAATTGCTGAGATTTTAGGAATCCCGGCTGTAACTTTAGCTCGTAAGGTAGAGGTCACAGATGGGAAAGCGAAGGTTGAGAGAGTTATTCCCGACGGCTACCAGGTTGTCGAAGTGACGCTTCCCGCCGTAATTATAGTAACCAGCGGGATAGGAGCGCTTCGTTATCCCAACTTGAAAGGAATCATGGCAGCGGGTAAAAAACAACCTGTCATTTGGAAGCCAGCCGATATCGGGCTTGAGCCTTCACAAGTTGGCGCTGCTGGAAGGCGTAGCAAGTTAGATAAACTCTTCCAGCCAGTCAAGGAAGCCAAATGTGAAATCATCGAAGGAGAGACGCCCGCAGAGGCGGGCGCTAATCTGGCCGTCAGGCTCAAGGAAGCCAAATTGCTTTAAGGTCAAGGAGGAAATAATGGCTGAAAACAAAGGTATATTAGTTTGTGGTGAACTAGCAAACGGGAAGTTAGCCTCCATTACTACTGAGTTGCTGGGATGTGGTAGGAAGCTTGCTGATGACTTGAAGGAAGACTTATCTTGCCTGCTGACCAGCGATTCAGTTGGCGGGGCTTCTAAAGAAGCAATTGCCTTCGGAGCAGACAAGGTTTATGCTGTAGAACACCCCGCACTCAAAGAATATCAAGCAGATTCCTATATGCAGGCTGTGGAAAAATTGGTCAACGAAATTTCGCCTCGGGCGATACTTATAGGGCAGACTTCTATGGGTAGAGACTTGGCTCCTCGCCTTGCCTTCAAACTAGGTACCAGCCTGACGACGGATTGTCTCGACTTAAGCATAGACCCGGGTACGAAGCTGCTGATACAAACGCGGCCTGTTTATGGTGGCAATGCTCAAGCTGTATTCACCAGCGAGCTTGTGCCTCAGGTGGTTACTGTCAGGACCAAAGCAATGTCGCCGTTGGAGCATGATGACTCGAGGAAAGGAGAGGTCGTGCCCACCAAGATTGACATAGATACGTCGAAAGTAAGGGCCAAGATATTAGAAACTGTTAAGGAAGAGGCGGTCGGCATTAAGCTTGAGGATGCTCCTGTGATTGTCTGTGGAGGTAGGGGGATAGGGGGTTCTGAGCCCTTCCAGACTACATTGAAAGAGCTAGCTGATTTGCTGCATGGCGCGGTAGGTTCCTCACGCCCTCCTGCTGATAACGGCTGGGTGCCAGAGGCGCTACATATCGGGCTTACTGGAAAGATTGTTGCCCCTGATATTTACATCGCTATAGCAGTTTCGGGTGCCAGTCAGCACACAGCGGGATGTTCGGGTTCCAAGCATATCATAGCAATCAATAAGGACCCTGAGGCTAATATATTCAGGGAGGCGGAATTCGGAGTGGTGGGTAAATATGAAGAAGTGGTGCCGGCCTTCACTAACAAGCTAAAGGAGCTACTAGCTGGCTAAATAATATAAAAGCTGCCAGGCGCTCTCATTCGCCCTTGCCTGTCTTCTTCTCGTCAGCGGTGATTTTCTGAGTGAGATGAGCTGGTACCTCTTCGTAATGGTCGAACTCCATCGCAAAGCTAGCGCGTCCTTGTGTCATCGACCTTAAATCTATAGCATAACGGAGCAGCTCTGCATAGGGTGCCTGGGCCTCAATGACATTGATGCCTTCACTGGGGCTCATCCCAAGCACACGTCCCCTCTTAGTATTAAGATCGCTAGCAATATCCCCAGTATACATTTCGGGCACGGTTATAGTAAGATTCATTATAGGCTCAAGCAATACCGGCTCTCCCTGAGATAATCCCTTTTTTAAGGCCTGTGCTCCCGCAATCTTAAAAGCAATGTCCGAAGAATCTACTGAATGGAAGCTGCCATCGTAAAGGGTTACCTTCATGTCCACTACGGGATAACCAGCTAAAACCCCCTCCTGTTTCGCCTCATTGACTCCCTTTTCTACAGAGGGGATATAGTTCTGGGGTATTGCCCCCCCAAAGATTTTCTTAGCAAATTCAAATCCCCCATTCCGGGACAAAGGTTCCAACTCCAGAAGGACATGTCCATATTGACCATGTCCTCCACTCTGCTTTTTATGTTTATACTCCGCCTTGGTTGACATAGTAATAGTTTCTTTGTAAGGAATCTTGGGCAGGTCTAATTTCACCTCTACTCCAAACTTGCGACGTATTTTCTCCTTGACTATCTCCAGGTGGCTGTCACCAACTCCGGAAATAATAAACTCGTTAGTATCAACTTCTCGACGTGTTTGCAGAGAAGGGTCCTCCTCACAAATCCTGGGCAACACTGTGCTCATCTTATCTAAATCGCTTTTCGTCTGAGGTTGGATTGACATGCTGAAATTCGCTTTGGGGAATTCGATACCGGGGAATATAACAAGGTGTTCGCGAGCACAGAGGGTATCCCCCGTGGTGGTTAAACTTAACTTCGCCACTGCCCCGATATCTCCGGTAGCGACCTGTGGCACTGGCTGTTGATTTTTGCCCAGCATGGTGAAGAGCTGGCCAATCCGTTCCATGCTATTCTTGTTGGCATTCCAGACCTGGGAATTACTGGAAATAACGCCTGAGTAAACCCGAAAGTAACTGAGCTTGCCGACATAGGGGTCAGCGCTGGTTTTGAAAACAAGACCGGACAGGGGAGACTCCGAATTAGGGCTGACCTCCTCTTGATTACCGGTGGAAACATTTTTGGCGACAAAGGCATCCTTTTCTTCCGGCGAAGGCAAGTAGTGGCAAATACCATTGAGAACTTGATGGGTGCCGATGCCCTGTAAAGCAGAGCCAACAAAAACAGGCACCAGCTTGCCAGCGAGGGTAGACTTTTTTATGGCAGTCCCGATTTCATCGGGATTTATGGGCTCGCCCTCCAAATACTTGTTAATGAGCTCGTCGTCAATTTCCACGACAGCCTCTACTAACTTCTCACGGCTAGCTTCTGCTTGTTCCTGAAGTGTCGAAGGTACTTCTGCTTCCTGCGAGGTAGCGCCAGTATAAGCTTTCATAGTCACCAAATCTACAATGCCTTGAAAATCACTTTGTGAACCTATGGGTAATTGAAGAGGCAAACATCTTGGTGACAACTTAGCCTGAATTCCTTTCAAGGTAGAGAAGAAATCGGCATTATCGCGGTCCATTTTATTAACAAATATTAACCGCGGCAAATTTGCTTTTTCAGCATCGCCCCACATCTGTTCTGTGCCTACCTCCACACCTGAAGCGGCGCATATTACAACTATTGCTCCCTCGGTTACTCTCAATCCCGATCTTACCTCACCGATAAAATCGGCATATCCCGGAGTATCAATTAGATTCAGCTTCACCCCCTGCCACTCAAATGGAAGCAGAGACAGGTTGATGCCCATATGACGTTCCACCTCGAGCGGGTCATAATCTGAGGTAGCAGTGCCGTCTTCCACGCTACCTAAACGCTGAATAGCGCCTGAGGTAAAGAGCATGGACTCGGTAAGCGTGGTTTTACCTGCCCCTTGATGCGACAACAAGACAAGGTTTCGGATTTGCACGGTTCTACATTATAATCTTGCTCCTGAAGATAAGCAACTGCTGTTGCATTATAAAGTGTGATGCTGTAATGTGATAATCAGGCGAGATGAAACTGAGTTACGACCAGGTAAGGCATATCGCTTGGCTTGCTCGCTTGGGCTTAAGCGAGGAGGAGGTGGAGAGATTTAGCCTCCAGTTATCTAATATTCTGGAGAACTTCGGAATACTCAAGCAAGTAGATACAGCCAACGTGCCACCAGCGACTCATACTATCCCGCTACAAAATGTCTTCAGGAAAGACGATGTAGCTGAGTCATATTCTCAGGCTGAGATTTTATCAAACGCAACAAAACAAGCCGAAAAATGTTTTAAGGTTCAAGCAATACTAGAGTAAGCCCATCAGTCAAATGATTAGCGACATAGTTATTGCCATCGTGATTGGCTATCTCCTTGGCTCTATCCCTTCAGCATATCTTGCCGGTCGCCTGAGAAAAGGGATAGACATCCGAGAAGTCGGCAGCAAAAACATGGGCGCTATGAATGTTTTTTATCAGGTCGGGCCGATGGACGCCGTCCTAGTAACACTGGCTGACCTGGGCAAAGGCGTAGGGGCCATTCTTCTGGTACGGTGGTTGGTAGGCATTCCTCTGATTTCACTGTTCGATTTTGGGACCGGGCTTACCGCCACAGCTGCCATAATCGGTCATATCTTTCCCATCTTCCTTAAATTCCGCGGCGGCAAAGGAGCAGCTACCGCCATCGGGATTCTCATCTTCTTGATGCCCTGGTCAGTTCCGTTTCTCTTTGTTGTTTTTGCAATAGCTTTACGTATTACTCGTAATGCCACCTTTAGTTATAGCCTGCTCCTTATTGTTTTCCCGTTTGTTGCGGGGTTTATTTACGTTGACCGCTATGGCGAGCCTTTGGCTTTGGTATTCTATTCCATATGCTTGGGGGTATTCCTGGGCATACAGTACATCCCCAGGCTTAAAGAGATGCATGATAAAACTGGCGGCGACTGGAGCAAAGTTATCAGGCGTCGCAGTCTCAGGGAAAGGTTTTAAATATGCCGGCGAATGAACTACACCAGCTAACTATTCATGAAGCACACGAGCTTCTTAAACAAAGGAAAATTTCCTCGACGGAACTGACAAAATCTGTGCTGAAGCGTATCGCTGAGATCGAAAGGAAAGTTCACGCCTGTGTCACTATTGTTGAGGAAATCGCTCTGGAAGAGGCAGGGAAAGTCGATAATTACATCAAAACCGCCCGTGAAATTACCCCTTTAACCGGCATCCCTACCTTAATCAAAGATGTCATATGTACCAGGGGGGTAAGAACTACCTGCAGTTCAAAGATGCTGGAAAACTTCGTCCCTCCCTACGATGCTACGGTAATAGAGAAACTGAAGGCACAAAAGGCGGTGATAGTGGGGAAAACGAATATGGATGAGTTTGCCATGGGCTCTTCTACGGAGCACTCCGCCTTTTTCCCCACCCATAATCCCTGGGATTTAAGTCGGGTCCCCGGCGGTAGCAGCGGTGGCTCAGCAGTTGCTGTGTCCACAGGTGAGGCTATCTATGCTCTGGGCTCTGACACCGGGGGCAGCATACGTCAACCAGCGGGATTTTGCAACGTGGTGGGGCTTAAACCAACATATGGTCGGGTCAGCCGCTTCGGCCTGGTTGCTTTTGCCAGCTCTCTCGACCAAATTGGGCCGATGACCAAGGATGTCACTGACTGCGCCTTAGTGATGAATGATATTGCCGGGTATGACTCCAGAGACTCAACCTCAGTGTCTTATCCTGTCCCGGACTATACCCAGCAGCTAATTCCAGACATCAAAGGACTAAAGATTGGCATTCCCAGGGAATATCTTGTCGAGGGCGTGCAGGACCAGGTACAAGTGGCTTTGCAAGCAGCTATAAATAAACTCCAGGAACTCGGTGCGGAAATAGATTGGGAAGTCTCTTTACCTCATACTAAATATGCTCTGGCTGCTTACTATATACTTGCTCCGTCCGAAGCTTCAGCGAATCTGGCTCGCTACGATGGAGTAAGATACGGCTTTTCCGAGCGAGATGCCGGTAATGTAATCGAGACAACTGAGAAGACGCGACAATTTGGCTTCGGGCCTGAGGTTAAAAGGCGTATAATGCTGGGCACTTATGCTTTATCTGCGGGATATTACGACGCTTACTATGTTAAAGCACAGAAGGTGCGCACACTGATAAAACAGGAATTTGACCGGGCCTTTGAAAAATATGATGCCCTGGTCACCCCAACTTCGCCGATAGTGCCTTTTAAGCTGGGTGAAAAGTTAGAAGACCCCATGCAGATGTATCTAAGTGATGTATGCACCTTACCCATAAACATAGCTGGAATCCCGGCCATCTCTATACCCGCCGGCTTTGCTGACAACCTGCCTATAGGTATGCAAATCATGGGCAAGCCTTTCAGCGAGGAAATGCTGCTGCGTATCGCCTTTGCCTATGAGCAAGCAACCGATTGGCATAAAAGAAAACCAGAAATGCGATAAGCAAACATTCGCCTAGACTGTGCGAAGAAGTTCGGGAAGAGCCCCGTGGTAACCTCTGGCTCTCATTTCAAAGGCTTAGAGGACGTGATTTACTTGGAAGCGTAAGGTAAGTGGCCAGACATCAGTGAACGAAATGGCTTTTTGTTATTCCACACTAAGATGGAATGTGTAAGCTGAACTTTCTGGCTATTGTGTAACCGTGTGCTCTGTTAAGTGAACCACATCTATGTGGACTGTTTCTCTATCTCAAACCTTCCGCGCCCTTATTTTCATTGTAAGGCCAGGATTTAGCACAAGTTCATGATTAGTCTGCATCCGATTTAAGAGCCGTTAGCGCGACATACACCACCGGTGGTTTTCTTGATTTATCCCGTTTGAGCGTAAATGTTTCTGGATATTTTTTAATGAGAGACTGTAATTGCTGATGACCGTAAGTACGGGGATCAAATGCTGGATCCAATTGGCGAAGAACGATGCCCAGTGCCGCCAGATGAATCCATTCCTCTTCTTTCGCAGCTAGATTGAACCCTTTGAGAAGAAGGTTTAAAGGGTCAGATACATCAGACTTCTCTTTCTTTGCTGCTTTCCTTCCTGTTCCCTCGGGTCCAATTAGATTTTCACAGTAGATGAACTGGTTGCAGGCGTTGATGAAAGCTTCTGGAGTCTTTTTCTCTCCCACTCCGATAACAAAAAGGCCTTCCTCTCTTATTCTTGTTGCCAGTCGTGTGTAGTCGCTGTCGCTGGCAACAATACAGAAGCCGCCTACATTGTTACTGTGGAGCAGATCCATCGCGTCAATTATCATCGCACTATCTGTGGAATTCTTGCCAACCGTATATCTAAACTGCTGCATGGGCTGAATTGCATGTTTATGAAGCGAAGTCTTCCAGCTATTCATGCTTGTAGTGGTCCAGTCTCCGTATATCCGCTTGACCGTTATCAGCCCGACTTTACTAACCTCTGCCAAGATTTGAGGAAGAAGAGACGCCTGAGCATTGTCACCATCAATCAGTACTGCAAACCTCAGTTGTTCAGATTGTTCGTCCATTGTGCACCTTTTTGGTTATCGATTGACGCCAAACCATATAGAGATAGAGTCCATGTCGGTTCTCAAGTTAATTAACCGCGTATTTATGGAATTTTACTCCGTATGTACCTCAAATAGCAAGAGGCAACAAAATGATGATTTGGGTAGCGCGTGAATTAGGATAGCAATTCGGTATTTCAGCCATTTTAACGATAAGCCCTAGTCTATTGCTTTACGCTTCGCCTGGAAGAAGACCTGTCCTTCGATCGTTGCGCCTGGGTGAGTAACCTTTTCCTCAGCCTGATATTCCCAGGAGTTATCTCAACTAGTTCATCATCATTTATAAAATCAATTGCTTGCTCCAGGCTCAACTGCACGGGAGGAGCCAGTTTTATGGAAATATCGGATGTAGACGAACGTACATTGGTCTTCTTCTTTTCTTTGCACACGTTGATGGCTATGTCCTTCGGCTGTGAATTCAGCCCTATTACCATACCCTCATAGACTAGCGTGCCTGGTTCAATAAAGGTGCATCCTCGCCCCTGGGCATTATTTAAACCATAGGTAACAGCTATACCCTGTTCCGATGCTACCAGTGCTCCATTACGAGTCGAAATTATATCTCCATGATAAGGTTCATAGCCAAGAAAAGTGGTATTCATGATGCTTTCACCATGCGTGACGGTAGAGAAAACAGTACGGAAGCCAATGAGTCCTTTTGTAGGCACATGGAATACCAAACGCACATCATCATGGCCATCATTGCGCATATCCGTAAGCTGAGCTTGCCGCTTGCTCAGCATCTCGGTTAAAACTCCAAAATATTCATCTTTGGTATCAATGGTAAGAACCTCCACAGGTTCTACAAGGTTACCGTCAACTATTTTGGTGATAGCTTTTGGTTTGGAGACCTCAAATTCATAGCCCTCCCGGCGCATGGTCTCAATCAGTATAGCCAGATGCAGTTCTCCTCTCCCTTTTACCAGAAAGGTATCTCGACTATCTGTACCCTGTACCCTGAGACTGAGATTAGTTTCCAGTTCTCTGTAGAGTCGTGCCCACAACTGGCGTGTGGTGCAAAAGTGCCCCTCGCGGCCAGCAAAAGGTGAGGTGTTTACTCCAAAGGTCATCTCGACCGTCGGTTCGCCAATCTCTATACGCGGTAGAGCTTCAGTCTGCTCCAGACTAGCAATGGTATCTCCGATGTTGACTTTGTCGAGACCGGTCACAGCTACTATGTCACCCGCCTCGGCTTCCTCCACCTTTAAGTGTTTGAGACCGAGATAGGTAAATACTTCACTAATCTCATAATGAGTTATACTTCCATCAGCACCTACACTGACTACCAGTTGGTGCGGAGCAACCTTTCCTCTCCAGATTCTACCAATAGCTATCTTGCCTTTGTGGCTGTCATAGGCTAGATTAGAAACCAGCATTTGAAATGATCCACTTTCAATTTTCGGTGGTGGTACTTTTCCCAATATGCATTCGAGTAGTGGAGTGACATCTTTGCCTTTCATGCCCAATTCAGTTACGACAGTGCCTTCTCGTGCACTGGCATATAGTACCGGGAAGTCAAGCTGGTCAGCACTGATAGCTAATTCTAAGAACAGGTCCTCGGTAAGTTTTAGTACCTCTGCTATGCGCGAATTTCGCCTGTCTATTTTGTTGATAACCACAATGGGTTTTAGGCCCATTTTCATTGCCAGTCGAAGCACAAACTTAGTCTGGGGCATGGGACCTTCTATAGAGTCCACCAGGAGCAGACACCCATCTGCCATACTTAGGACACGCTCCACCTCCCCACTGAAATCAGCGTGCCCCGGTGTATCAATAATATTGATTTTGACATCCCGGTAAATTACGGCCGTATTCCTGGCCATGATGGTAATCCCCTTTTCTCGCTCAATGGCATTCTGGTCCATTATTAATTCGCCAACTATCTGGTTATTCCGGAAAACCTTGCTTTGCTTGAGCATGGCATCTACCAGGGTAGTCTTACCATGGTCAACATGAGCAATAATAACTATGTTTCTTATGTCGCTGCGATAATTCATATTGTGTTCGCGAAATCCTACATCTTAATTACCACAATAGGCATTATTATGTCCAGGAAGTTCAAATGCCAATTCCTACTCTTCACGAGGAAGGTATGTTTAAGTGGCATATTTTGATTCGCTGTTGATAGCTAAGGCAATGTGGCAAGTGAGACTTTATTGCTCCTAGTCTCCATCAAGCAAGACAGCGTTTCGCCTTGTTTAGGTAACAGTTACCTTTTTGTTACCACCCCGCTCATTCCGTATTGCACGCTGTCGTAATTGCTGTGAAGAGCGAATGTATCTATTAGCTGGTACAGGCATTGCGTAATCAAAGTTTTGCAGCCTCCGGTGCTCCAGTGGCGTTTTGAGAAGGTGCTCAAGAGCGCGCACCATGGGCGTATCTTCACTTGTCACGAATGTGAATGCGGTGCCTGTTTTGCCAATTCGTCCGGTGCGGCCGATGCGATTAATGTAGGCATCCGTACTGTCGGGCATGTCGTAGTTAACAACGTGCGAAATATCCAGAACATCGATGCCGCGGGCGGCAATGTCAGTCGCCACCAGAACCTTGAATGAGCCAGCACGGAAGCCATCAAGCGCGGTTTGACGCTGGCACTGAGACATGTTACCCTGCAATGAGGTCACCCGATAGCCCGCTTTTGCCAGTTGCTGCGCAACACGTTCGACACGGTGTTTGGTGCGAGTAAAGACAAGTACTGACCCCGTTTCAGTATGGCGTAAGAGTTCCATCAGCAGTGCAGTTTTACGATGTTGCTTAACCGGATACAGTGTGTGAGACACCGTGGTTGCCGGTGATATGTGACCAATTTGTACCGTGACCGGGTCATGCAGGATTTCTTGCACCAGACGCCGGATATCATCAGGCATGGTAGCTGAGAAAAGGAGCGTCTGCCGCGGCTTTAGCAGACATCTCAAAATACTCCGGATGTCGGGCAGAAAACCCATATCAAACATCCGGTCCGCCTCGTCGATTACAAGGACTTCCAGATGTGATAAATCGATCGTACCCTTCCAAAGGTGGTCGAGCAATCGCCCAGGGCAGGCTGCGATGATTTCGATTCCATTACGCAGTCTCCAGGTTTGCTGTTCCATACTCACACCACCGTAAATGGCAATACCCCGCAACCCAGTTTGTTTCCCCAATTTGTTTATAGTTTCATATGTTTGCTCAGCCAGCTCACGTGTGGGCGAGATTATGAGAGCACCCACACGACCTCTTGGGCTTTGCAACAAACGCTGCATAATTGGCAGTACAAAAGCTGCAGTCTTGCCAGTTCCGGTCTGGGCCAGACCAATGAGATCGCGGCCCTGCATAATTGGCGGGATAGATTTAACTTGGATTGGTGTGGGTGTAATGTAACCGAGTGCCTGTACACCAGCCATGACCCTCGGATGAAGATTAAAGGTTTCGAAATTCATTATGACTCCTTATGTCGGATAGCCTAATACCTTTTCTGTCCAACACATTCTAAAAACATGCATAACCTGGGTATCCCTGGCCTATGTGTGTTATGGAAGCTAGGCTAGCGTTATCTCCCAGTCCGACCTTATTGTAGCGATCACTACAATACACCAATCTCCTTTCGTCAACCTTGAAGGAGACTTCGTTTTGCATGCTACACTTAGCATACATACCCGGAAGGTTTAATAGCGTGATGTATAGTTGTCGCCACCGCTTCCACTACGCTGTGCTTTTCTTGCTCGGCGGCATTGGGGACAACGCTTAGGTTCATTCTGCAGGCCACGAGACGAATAGAACTCTTGTTCTCCAGCCGTGAAGATGAATTCTTGCCCACAATCGGAGCATTGAAGTGACTTATCTTGAAAACTCATTGGATAACCTCCTCTCTTTTAAATTTTAGTTAGAGTCCGGCTACCCAATACTTAAGATAAATCTGCTGAGATTCTAAGAAGCTTGTAATAACCTGAACTGAACTACGGATATTATACACTAAGGAGAACTTCTTTGCAAAATGAGTGCAGACCCTCCTGTATGACAGGTTGCCTTTTATAGTGTGATACTCTCTCCCCTAATAGTAACCAAATGACGAATTGTTGAGCCGGGACATGGTGCTAAGAGGACTCTCAATCTGGTTTTGGGGTTCGCACTTTTACAAGCCTGCTTCTTTTCTCAGGATTTCGGCCTTATCCGTTCTCTCCCAGGGCAGGTCGAGGTCTTCCCTGCCGAAATGCCCGTAGGTAGCGGTTTGGCGGTAAATGGGGCGGCGCAGGTCCAAAGTCCTTATGATAGCCTCAGGCCGAAAGTCGAAATGCTTGTTGACGAGATTTGATATGACTTCATCGGTGACCTTTCCCGTGCTGAATGTCTCAATGGATAATGACAGGGGGTAAGCTTTTCCAATAGCATAGGCAACCTGGAGCTCGAGGTAATCAGCAAGTCCGGCAGTTACTATATTCTTGGTGACATATCTGGCCATATAAGCGGCGGAGCGGTCTACCTTAGTAGGGTCTTTGCCCGAAAAGCTGCCTCCGCCATGTCCACAGGCACTGCCGTAAGTATCGGCAATGATTTTGCGCCCGGTAAAACCTGTGTCGCTCACCGGCCCACCGATGACAAACTGGCCGGCGCTGTTGATGTAGTATTCAGTCTTACTATCCAGCAATTTGGCGGGAATGACCTTCTTAATAACCTCCTCTATAAGGTCGTGCTCGATGGTTTTACGTTCTACCCCCGGGTCATGGTGAGCACCAATAACAACACAGACCACCCTCTTGGGTATGCCGCGGGTGTATTCGATGGTCACCTGAGATTTACCATCGGGCCTTAAATAAGACACAGTTTTGTCTTTTCTTACCTGAGCTAAACGTCGGCACAGCTTGTGTGCCAGTGCAACAGGCAAGGGCATGAGCTCAGGAGTTTCTCTACAGGCAAAGCCAACCATCATTCCCTGGTCACCGGCACCGGTTTTATCTAAAACATCGTCGGTTGCCTCTCCTGTTCTTGTTTCTAAAGACTGATCGACCCCGGCAGCGATGTCGCTTGACTGTCCTTTGAGGGAGACCATTATTCCGCAGGTCCGATAATCGAAGCCATATTCAGGTTTGGTATAGCCTGCCTCTTTGATTACCCGGCGCACGATGTCAGGAATTTCCACGTAACCCTTGCAGGTTACCTCACCTAGAACCATCACTATACCCATAGCCACAGAGACTTCGCAGGCTACTCGAGCGAAGGGGTCCTGTGCCAGCATGACATCGAGGATAGCGTCTGAAATCTGGTCGCATAGCTTATCAGGATGCCCCTCTGTGACGCACTCCGCAGTGGCTAGATAGGAATCCGACTGATTAAAGCTGTTCGGCATTTTTACCCCCTTTCGGGAAATTCTAATTTCGAATCTCTAAACTCTAAACAAATCCAAAACTCCAAATTTAAATACCAAAACTCATTTTGTTTTGAATTTTGGGCATTAGTGCTTTGATATTGTTTAGGATTTCGTGCTTAGGATTTGTCATATTTTGCACTTTTTATGTACCTAACTCCCAGCTCGCTAAATAATTCTTCTGCTCCTCGGTTAAGGAATCGATGGTGATATTCATGGCGGCGAGCTTTAGTTTACCTACTTCTTGGTCAATTTCCTCAGGCACAGGATAGACCGCGGGCTCAAGCTTTCCTTTCATCTTGGTAAGATACTCCAAACATAGAGCCTGGTTGGCAAAGCTCATGTCCATAACGCTGGCCGGGTGTCCCTCGGCGGCAGCCAGATTGATTAGCCTGCCCTCGCCTAATAGATAGATACGCCGTCCATCGCCTAAAGTGTATTCCTCAACGGAGGAACGTATTCGTTTCTTAGATTTGGCCAGGCTTTCTAAAGCCGGGATGTTTATTTCTACATTGAAGTGGCCGCTATTAGCTAGAATAGCTCCGTCTTGCATCTCTAAAATGTGTATCTTATCAATGACGTTCATGTCGCCCGTGGTGGTGATGAAGACTTCTCCTATCTTGCAAGCCTTAATCAAAGGCATGACCTGATAGCTATCCATGGCAGCCTCCAGAGCCGGGATAGGCTGGACCTCGGTGACGATAACCTGCGCCCCGAGCCCTTGAGCCCGCCTGGCCAGCCCTTTGCCACACCAGCCATAGCCGCAAACAACCACTTTCCTCCCCGCCCAGAGTATATTGGTAGCCCTGGTAATGCCATCAATTGTGCTTTGTCCCGTTCCGTACCTGTTGTCAAAGAAATGTTTGGTTTGAGCATCGTTTACGGCAATAATTGGATAAATCAATTTACCAGCCCTGGCCATGTTCCTCAGCCTGATAACCCCCGTGGTCGTTTCTTCAGTGCCGCCAATGACGTCGGCAGCCAGTTCGGTGTAATCCTTATGAAGGGTGGAAACCAGGTCTGCACCATCATCCATGGTGATCTGTGGCTTATGTTCCAGGGCGGTGATGATATGTCGGTAGTAAATCTCGTTATCTTCCCCCTTTATGGCGTTTACTGGAATACCGTAATCAACCAGGGCAGCAGCTACGTCGTCCTGGGTACTTAAAGGATTGGAGGCGCACAGGACAACTTCAGCCCCACCTTCTTTTAGGGCCAGAGCTAAATTGGCCGTTTCCGTAGTGATATGTAGGCAAGCAGAGACACGAACTCCCGCCAGGGGCTTTTCCCTGCCAAACCTTTCCTTTATCAGCGTGACGACTGGCATTTCCTTGCCAGCCCAGTTGATGCGAAGCTTGCCTTCCTGGGCCAGGGAAGAGTCTTTAATGTCATAGTTCTTCATCTTTTTAGCTCCGTGAAAATGGCATTAGCTGAACTGCTCGGCAACCCAGTCAGGTATATCCAGTGTGCCCATAAGAAGCGGTTTTTGATGACAATCGCTGCCGCCGGTCATAAGCATATTGTGCTTTCTGGCAAACTCAATATAGTGTGCCGTGGTTTTCTCGTCATGTCTGGAATGCCAGCACTCGACACCATCGATGTATTGTAGCATATATTTTTCTATGACATTAGTTTGTTCGTCCAAATCGCGCGTTATGCTTACCAGGGATGTTCCGTGGGGGTCATTGGGGTGGGCATGTACCAGTACACCCCCGGCGTTCCTGATCAGCTTTGATGCTTCAGCAAGGGAGAGTGGGTACTTAGGGACATTGCACTTGACCAGATATTTATCGAAGGCCTCGTCCTTATCCTTTACAATTCCCTTTTCTATCAGGTAGTTCGCTATATGGGGGCGCCCGAACACTCCGTCCACACTATCCTCTATTTTCCTGAGGTCTTCCTCGGTAAATCTTTGGATACCCTCTTTATCGAACTCAACGTTCAGGTTTTCTAAAATCTTACGCGCCCTTTTTTCCCTGTGTTCCTTGACCAATTGAAGCTTGCTCTTTAGCTCTTGATTGCCGATGTCATACCCATATCCCAAAAAGTCCAGAGAAACATCTTTATTGCTCTCAGGATAGTGGAAGGTCACGTTTAATTCCACCCCCGTGACGTAAGAAATGCCATGCTTTCTCGCCAGGGCGATAGCTCTTTCCTGGCAATCTACAGAATCGTGGTCAGTCGTCGACATTAAATCGATGTTTCTGTTTTTGGCTTCTTGGAAAACCTCGTCAATAGGGAGGTTGCCATCCGAGCAGGTCTTAGTATGGATGTGCAAATCTATCTTCACTGCTATCTCTTTTCCACGCCGATGATATACCAATCTGCGGGCGGGTCATAGCGGGTATCAACTGTCAGGTGGACAATATTAAGTCGGAGATACGATCGCTTCAAGTCATCCAGGTCCACCTTTTCGAACCTCTTTTTATTGTCGAGGTAGGCCTGCTCGGTGAGGGCATTCGATTCGTAGTTCTCCTGGGTACGTCTTAGTATGCGGGCGATGGCCACCTCTTGCGGGCAATGGGTCTGCAGGATGACGAATGTCTTATTATGTCTGGCGGCTATCTCGGCAGCCCGTCTTCTCAACGATTGAGTGACGAAGGTGGCATCCAGTATTACGCTATCGCCTCTCTCCAGGACCTCGTCTGCCCGCCGAAATGTCTCATCGTAGACCATCGTTCGTTTGCTCATATCCGAGGCGACCTTCTCATCGAATATATTCTCGCCTCTCAGTACCTCCAGCCTAATTAGGTCGGACCGCAGGATGGGGTAGCCCTTGATCCTGGAAATCTCCTCGCTCGTCTCGGTCTTCCAGGTGCCCGGCAAGCCGCAGGTGATAAGCAACACTCCAGTTGGCAAATCCCTCTCTACGAATTTAACAAACGGTTCTTTCAATTTATGCCTCTTGTACGGCTCGAAATAGCTCTTAGAAACAGCACTGTTTTTATTGCATTACAAGCATTTGAGCCCGAGTTGCCTCTTGATCAGCTCGCAAAGGCTCTCCTTAATTTCAGGATGACGAGGTATCGGAGCCTTTTTACCGTTTTGGGGATTAATGTATATGTCATGCTTTCTGCCATGGCGCCTCAGATAACATCCTTGCTCCACCAATTCCCTGACAAGATCACGTCGTTTCACACCTCTATTCCTATTTCTTTCGTTTCGGCGATAATCCGAGGTGGAAGTTCCTCCTCAGTCATTAAATGGTAGGCATCACGGATGTTCTCTTCTAATTCTTCCAGAGACTCGCCCTGACTAAATATGCCCGGGACTTCCTTCAACCTTCCGACATACCAACCTTCCTCCATCCAATATTCCAGTGTAAAATGCCTTAACATACTCTACCTCCCTATTAGTGGTGCTGCTCGGAAATTTGGCGCTCTTTAATTATCCTCCAATGTATACGATTCGGCAAGCTCGAAATACCTCTTGGCAATAGCTGTAATGTCATAATCCGGGTCTGTTCTTGACGTCATAATCATATTCTCATTCAACAAGATGTCCTGAACTTTGTCAATCTGACCGGACATTTATAGGTGCTCAATCTCAAAATATCCTCAAAATCGCGTCCCTTAATTTGACCGTCTCCTCTAGCCAGTGCTAAACTATTTTCGGGCAGCGTAGCTCAGGGGTAGAGCAGAGGACTCATAAGCCTTTGGTCGCTGGTTCAAATCCAGCCGCTGCCACTTGTTGTTTCCCTAGTGAGTTCCCCTCAACAGATTGTTAGTATTCAGCTAATTGTGTTATTGTTTAGAATAGCATTGTTCCGGAGGGCAAATGAAGGTAGCTAGAATCGTTGCACCATTTAGTCTTAGCGCAGTGCTTTTTATCTTGGCATATCTGTCCAGCAAAGATAGTGGCAGTGGCTACTTCCCAATATTGCTAATGGGAATCGGGATAGTACTAGCAATTGTTGGCATTGCAGCTATTTTCTCAAGTAAATGAACCCTTTTCGAGAATGACCCTCTATCCCCTGTGGTTCAAATCCAGCCGCTACCAGAAATTCAGTCCACTTGACAGCCTGGGGAGATGATGCGTAGTATGCTGGGAAACAATAATTGGAGGTGTTGAACATGATAGCGATTGCGATTATTGTTATTGGTGTTGTATTGGTAGTTATAGCATTGTTAGTTTGGAGGAGGCAAAAAGAGGAGAAGCCGGAGAGAATAAGCGGTGAACAGAAGAAAGCATTCTTCACACAATGGATAATAGGGATTGTTTTAGCATTAATAGCCGCTATTTTTATGTTTGATGGCGATATCCTGGGAGAAAACACTACAGGTATTTCCACGGTTATAGGGATTATTGGAATTTGCCTGATAGCAACTTCCAATGTTAACCTGCTATCTCTCAAGCGTAAATAAAGCAGATTAGCGAACCAAACAAAAATCACCCCGCAGAACAGCGCCTAAACAACTATTTAACAGGCTGTCGCTCAGTAGCTGTTGCGTTGCTGGGGGATGTGATTGGCACTCGGTCACACCGGTGAAGTGTTATTTCTTACTAATTGTAGACGCACCGGATGTATCGATATTGCCCATTGTAGGCTCGCCAATGTACCATAGTCTTGATGCACCGCTAAGGTCAGCATCCAGCCTGCCATTCAGGTTTACAGTGCCGCTGCTGGCACCGCTAAAATCGACGTCGGCATTATTAACTATGAAATCGTCAAGATTGAAACGGCTAGCGCCGCTTACACTAGCGACCATGTCGTCAGCAGACCCTTCCAGTTGAATAGTGCTTGCTCCGCTTATGTCGAACTCGACATCGCCTGCTGTGATGTCACCGGTGAGCCTGCTGGCTCCGGATACAGTGATATTCAAATCCTCGGTAGAACTGAAGTCGGAAATAGTACCGCGCGATGCTCCAGAGACAGTCAGGTCGCGAAGCTGAGGCAGGGTCACCGAAGCTCTCAAAGTTACGGGCCCAAGGAGTGGGACTGCCTCAAGACTTATCTTTAAAGTTTGACCGTCTTTGAAAACCTGGACATAGTCTGTTAAACAATCGGGCACGGTAACACTTATTTTGTACGAACTAGATTGTTTAATTTCAAATTCAAAAGCGGAGCCGATCTCAACTTTGGTGAAATCGGTAAAGGCATATTCTTCAGTCGTGAGATTTCCGGACCCAATCAGATCTCCCGGCCAACCCCTTAAAATTAACACGGTACAGGTTACCGCTACCGCTGCCGCTATTACAATTATTATTATTGCTTTCTTCATAACTTTTCCTCTGAATAAATGACCTTTTATAGGCGGTCAGCTTGATAAAACTGGTTAGTTAAATATGCTCTTCGTAGCTAGCAGTCCCACTGACTACGTTAACAATTAACTTTATCACACTGACCAGTATTGCGATTCCTATCCCGACTGAAATGAAAATCAAGAATATCCTGACGCCTAAATAAGTGGCATGAACCGCAGCAGGGTTAGGTATTACTGTGAAGTCGAAAGGAAAGACGGATAGAAGGGTTAAAACCGTCCAAAGCGAAAATGCGTTTATAACGATATGAATCATTTCACGCAGTATATACCTATCCAGGATAATCAAAATAATGTGACCGATAATAGTTATAACTAGAGTTGCTGTAAGAATCGGTAGCCATAGGTTGATGTCTTCTGTAAAGAAAGGATATCTTGTCCATGTAGTGATGCTGCCTACTGTTTCCGAATGGTAGTAGGCTACGTATTGATTAAAAAAATTGAAGAATATTAATAAAACGATACTCCAGGCGATGACAAAAGCGGAAGCTGTTATTCCTCCACTTCTACCTTTAAAATGAGCGTCTACTTTATCTCCGATTCGTTTACCTAAATCTGCAGCGGGGGGTGGCGTAGGTGCTGCTGCCTCAGCTTCTGATTCTGCTTTTGGTTCTGGGGGTGGAGGTTCAGCGTATTCGCCTGTTACCCTTGACGAAGCGACTATCTTCTCAGCAACATCACCGGCCCATGGTAGCTTATACCACTCGCCATTAGAAGCCTTGAATATCATGATTATCCAAACAATGAACCCTATAATCCCTATAATTGTAGAGAAAGCATCACCGGCCACCGGTATCAGACCAAATATAATCCCGGCAACTGTGATGGCGCCGAACGCAACAATTGACTGCGCCGCATGGAAACGGACAAATTTGTTTTTCTGCTCTAAAACGAAAAAGATGATGCCGGTTATCCATCCGGCAACATAGCACAATAATCCGGCAATATTTGGCGATAGCCCTGTACTTGTACCTGCAGGCTCTGTCAGTTTCTCTCGCTCTATCTCTTCCCGTGCCTCAATCCGCGCTTTCTCCTCCTCGTAGATCCTCCTCTTCTCCTCTGGTGATAGTTTCATACCAACCCCCTGAATATCGGCGTCGCAGGTTCAGAATAGCCGTCCATGCTTTCGTTGTCAATACCACCGTTTAATCCGACATTTCCCATATTAAGAAGGTGGTATCTTACACCTCTGCAAATGCTACCACATAATTATGGCCGTAAATCTTGGTACACTGTGGGTAGGGCGATATTTCAAGTCCTCCTTTTATTTGGTTCAAGTCCAGCCGCTGTCATATTCTGCATCCGCACAATTCTCTAGTGCTTCGGCTAAACTGCGGGCATCCCCGTCAGTCATTCATTGATATCCTGCAATTGTGACAGGATTGGTTCCTCTTGTGCTCATTGCCCGTTGGTCAACCTAGCTTGTACTTCTGCAATCAGATCTTGAACCGCGATACGTAATACTGTCTGGCCTTGCTTTAACGTGTCTACGAGAACATCATAGTCCTCGTAGAAATAGACTGTCTTCCCATCCGTGAACACTACGAAGGATGCTAAAGCCTTGGATTGACCTCGTATGAAGCGGAAGCTCGACCGTATCCGCTGTAGAGGCAGCGAACTATCCAACAATTTCATCAGGATCTTTAATTCGAAAATGTCTTCTATAGAATAGAGACGGCGCGAACCTTTTCCGGATGCTGCTCTCAGGCTCGGGCTCACCAGGCCTGTCTTATCCCAATACGCAAGCTGGCTATAGGTAGCGCCGACCACATGTGATACCTCTGAAATACGGAATGATATAGGTTTTTTTCTACGCGACATTGCGAATTCCAGCCAATATAATATGAATCATATCATTATATTACTTACAGTTTAGACACTGGTTCAAGTCCAGCCGCTGCCAGTTGGTTTTACTTCTAAATGTCTTCGACTTTTCTTTTTTTGATCAGGCTGATATGTGCTGTAACCCCGACGGCAATACAAATTAGTACTATCCTTACAACTATATTCTGAACTCCAAAAGTTATACTGAGTCCAATAGTTAGCCAGAGTAGAAGGATGGTAAGTATCTTCATTCTTATAGGCATTCCTCTGCCTTCAATGTAGTTCCTGACGTAGGCTCCAAATATTCTGTTGTTTATAAGCCCTTGATAAAACCGTTCGGAGCTCCGCGTATAACAAGCAGCGGCGAGTAATAGAAATGGGGTTGTAGGTAGGATCGGGATGAAAGCACCGATAATCCCTATTCCTGTGGATAAGGTTCCTGCTCCGATTAAAAGCCTTCTCTTTGTTGTCGTCCTCATCTATTCTATTTGCCCGTTGTTTACTCAGGAATGTAAAACCGCCAGGCGCAAAGCCATTCCTTCGGATGCTCGTCGGGAGGGCAGCTGATGCATTCGGTCCTGATTCTGGAATCTATCATTTTGGCAAATGCCGGGAATTCTACCACTCCGGCCGACTTGCAGGGATAATCGGGCAGCCCCTTGCGCTTTCTTGTTCCCTGGACCAGGCATTTCACCATACGAAGAACGAGTTCATCGCCCGACCTTTCGATTGTCTGTTCATTGATTTGTGCGTAAAGCCGAAGGTTTAAAGCTTGTTCTAAACCATCCAGCCCGCTTTGCTGGGGAAGCTGCAAAAACGATTTTATCATGGCTGCTTCCAAAGGCGAATACCTGGTCCAGCAGGTATCGTTACACCTTTTGCCGGTATACATATCATAGTTATCCTCAACAGTTCGGAACCATACCCCATCACCTGCCAGCCAATTAAAGGACATGGCCTTTATCAGGCCGATTAACCTTTCCTTTTCCATGTTAACCAGCCATAACGGCAGGTCGCTTTCAGTTTGAAAGCCCAGAGTCTTGGACAGGCGCTTTATAGCTATGGGGAAAAACGAGGCGGAAACCTCTTCCTCGAGCCGAATGGCTTCTTCCAGACCCAGTTGATGGACGACCTCGTTGAACCATATGCCATAGTGCAACATTATCCGCCTTAATACATCGATGGCGTAATGAGCTAGTTCAATGTTGCTGAGTTTTTTTAAAGAGTCTGTAGTCATGTTTCTTGCTCCTTGAATTCAATTCTGGGATATCGAATATTTCAGAAATCACCACCCGGAGATTTCCCTGGCTGCCGCAGATATCCACGGGCAGAGCCCATGGATATCTGCCCTTCGGGTTATTAGACTACGCTCTCTTAACCACCCAGTGCCCGGCCCAGGAAGTATGGCCAGACTACTATGGCAAGTATGATCTGCCACCAGACCAGACCGGCATAACCGATTGTAAATAACCAGCCGATGAACCAGATAGGGCCTACCAGGGTCGCGGAGCGGCGGCGGTACCAGCGTTTTTCTTCCTCTGCCATGTTTTTCTCCTTTTACAAGATAATTTACTCTCGATTTGATAACTTTACTTAATAGCAAAACGCTTTTTTCGCGGCCATAACTTCACGTGGATGATATTTCAGGCTCAATCATAGCTGCCCTTTTTCTCCAGCGGAGCCACAGGGCCCAGGCCGTTACCAGCACGGCCAGCACGGCAACATAGATTTCCACATGAAGGTCGGTAAGGAGCCCTGCCTGCCATAAAATTGCGCCATAGTTCAGTAAACCGTGCAGCCCAGAGGCTATGAGGTAGAACTGCCATCCCCGGCCTCTGGCCAGCCCATACCCGGCCAGAGCGGAAAAGGCGATATGGGCGGCTACGGTAAAGAACCTCTCCCAGAATCCAAGTAGCGCCATGAAGCCGCTGGTTTGCACTGCTGCCCAGGTCCACCCTGAAGCGAAGATGAGATTGTGCGCCCACTGTGCTTCGAAGATTGCAAATCCGGCTCCGGCTACAGCGCCGATAGCCAGTCCCAGCTTAGGGTCAATATTCCTGCCGCTGCGCCGCCAGTAGACGACCACCGGCACCAGTTTTGACCCTTCCTGGACTAGTCCTGTGAGGAGCATTAATGGTATACCCGCCAGAAGAAGCCAGCGCATGGCGGACTCCGGGCTCCAGAACTGGCTCAGCGCTTGTTGAACCCAATACTGGAGGGGAATTTGAACGAAGCTTATAGCAGCCAGGGTTAGAAAGGCACTGCTTACGAGGACCGCCCACAGCCACGGTTTCTTAAAAAGCGGCGGCCGGTAACCGGCCAGCCAGACCGCACCGAAGACTATAGCCAGACCGATGGCTATGGCCAGGTAAGTACCGCTGGCGCTGGGGTTCTGGAAGAAAGAGACGAAATTGTTGACCATGTAATCTATCAAAGACATAGACTCCTCCTGTGCTTTGAATTAGTTCTTGTCCAATTCATCGTATGTGTCCTTCGACGCCTCTCGGCATTCACCCATTATACCTGCATGTTAAATAAAAAATATACCCCTGAGCAGGAACGCCCGGGGGCACGTTGCAGGTTCTGATAAGGCTTTGGTCGCTGGTTCAAGCCCCGCCACTGCCACCTTTGTTTTTCTCAGTACTATCTGGCAATGCCATAGGCGCCGGTGACGGAGTCTCTGAAGAGCGGCAATTGTGGTGGGTAGAAAGTGAATAGCACGAAGAGAATGCCCAGGACTGCTAAAGCAATCGGGGCGAAACGGTTAAGCCTTGTTGGTAACGGAGAGGCAATTAGCAATTTATAGCTCACCAGCTGCCCGACTACGACCGCTACAACAAAAATCGCAATGTCGACTATCAGGAGACCATGCCCCAGGATAGCCGTGTACGAATAGTAAAGGACCACGATAGTGATTGGTATTAGACAAATTCCCAGGGTCTTGGCAAAGGGAAAATTGTTCGCTGACTTCCCGAAGCGGCTATATTCCAAAGCCGCATATACCAATGCCGGCCAGAACCCCAGCTTCAGATGTTCCCACACGCTTTCATTCACGGCGGCAATGGGGGCGATGGGAATCGCGCGCCCGGACCACTCGAAGGCAAAGTGCAGCAACGACCCCAAAACAACTATGAAGGCAATCCCCCCTAGCTCCCAGCGCAAAATGCTTTTCTTCACAGTCGGGCCTTCTTTCTCGATTTAAACGAGCTTCACAGTTTCTTTGTATTTGGGGACTTTTACGGTCCAGCCGGTTCTCTCGTTCAGGATCTTCGCAAAGCTATTGGCTGCTTTTTCTTCTCCGTGGGTGATAAATACGCAGCGCGGCGGGACACGAATGTCATCTAACCACTCCAGTAGTCCATCACGGTCGGCGTGGGCAGAGAACCCCTCGATTTGTTCAATGTGTGCCTTCACCGGGTGTATTTGCCCCAGGAGGCGGACTTTCTTAGCACCATCCAGCAGTATTCTGCCCGGCGTTCCTTCCGCCTGGTAGCCGACGAATAATATCGTGCTTTCCGGCCTCCTGATGTTGTTGACGATATGGTGTTTTATACGGCCGCCGGTTACCATACCGCTGCCGGCTATGATGATACTGCTTCCCTTTATGTTGTTAATGGCCTTGGACTCTTCCACAGTCTGTACTATCTTGAGGTTTTCAAAGCTAAAACAGGAATTTCCCTGGCGCAGACGCTGCATCATCTCTTTGTCGAAGAGTTCAGCGTGACGTTTAAATACTTCGGTAATCCGGATTGCCATGGGGCTATCCAGAAAGACGATTAAGGGTGGAATTTCTTTACGTAGAAACAATTCGTTCAGGTGATACAGTAGTTCCTGGGACCGCTCCAGAGCGAAACTGGGAATAATGATGTTGCCCCCGGCGCTTACCGTCCTGTTGATACAATCGCGTAATTGTTTTTGAATATCGAGGTTCTCATGTTCTTCGTGGGTGCGGTTGCCGTAAGTCGACTCTATAACTATGTATTCGGCTTCATCGAAAACAGCCGGGTCCTTTACTATAGGGCGGTCAGGCTCGCCGATATCACCGGAGAAAATTACCCTGTGGTTCTTGCCATCCTGCTGGATATTTACACTTATGGTTGCAGCCCCGAGTACATGCCCCGCTTCATAATAACAGCCTTCGAGATTGCTGTTAGTCCCGACACAGCTCAGATATTCTACGGCGGAAAAATGCGGCTCGACCGCTTCGGCATCTTCTACAGTATAAAGAGGTATTTCAGGATAAGGACCACGCCGCCCTTCCCTTCCATGGCGTTTTGCCTTATATGCAGCGTCTTCTACCTGCAGATGTGCGGCATCGAGGAGGATAATCTGGGCTATCTCAGCCGTTGCCTGGGTGCAGTATATCTTGCCTTTGTAACCTTCACGTACCAGTTTAGGTAAAAGTCCGCAATGGTCGAGATGGGCATGGGTCAAAAAAACAGCATCGAGTGACTGAGGGTCGAACGGGAATGGCTGCCAGTTTCTCCCCTGGTGCTTCCGCTCCTGGTACATCCCGCAGTCTATAAGCACACGGGTATCCTGCCTCTCTAAAAGGTAGCAGGAACCTGTAACATTCCTCGCTGCACCCAGAAATGTCAGTTTAGCTAGCACAGATGACGCGACTCCTTAGTAATTTTTTACAGCCTCCTTAGCCCTGGCTATGATTTCCTCGTCGGACACCTCGTGTGATTTTATTGCAAAAGAGCCTGCTACCCTGCCCTGGTTTTTCTCTATTTTAGCCGTTATGTTCGCCAGAGCTTTCTCTGCATTGTCGCCAGCCATGGTAAAGAATGGAATAATACTCCGACCCTCGAAATTTGTCTTGTATATAAATGAATTAATAGCCGGTGCCGGTCTTGAACCCCATATTGGAGAACCGATAAATATCTTTTCATGTTGCTTTAAATCGACATCTATGGGATTTATCTTACTTCCCTTGTTCATTTTAGCTTCGAGGCCTCCAATCGCGTAGATGGACGGCCCTGGTTTTCTGGGCTTTGTCTCCTTAATCTCCAGTAGCGTTGCATTCAGTGCTTCGGCGATTGCTTGAGCGACTAGCTTCGTTTTACCTGTCAAAGAATAATAAACTACTAACGGTTTCACGCCCCCTCCAGAATATCTGTTTCTTAAATTATACCTCACTGGTGTGCTTATTTAAATCGTGGTTTCCTCAGTGCTATAATAGAGCAGTCGGTACTTCTAAAAGGAGGTATTCATGGAACCCGTTTGGATCTCCATTTCAATAATTGCTCTGGTTGTTATTATGGTGCTTTTGCTTATCTCAAGGCGAAAGAGTAATCAACTCATTAACCCGTCTAACCTTTTTGTACTCGGTATGTCCTTTGTGGTTCTGGGGATTATTTTCGGTGATGAGCGTGTGATAGGTTACTCTTTCATAGGTATCGGAGTCCTTCTTTCAGTAATTGATGCTATTAGAAACAGCAAACAATAATTTAGGGCAGGCTTTCTGGCAACAAGGGGAGGTTCAATACCATGTGGCTCAAGAATGGCGGCGATAGCCTTATGCTCCAGCGATTATTGGGACACACTACACTAATGATGACTAACCGATATTGCCAGGCTGTGGGATGCTATGATGCGATAGAGAGTCACAAACGTTATTCACCAGTGGATAGACTGATACATTAAGTAGGACATACTAGCTCAGTGGAGTTTGAGGACAGTCTGAGGCTTTATCGGAGGTTTGAAGCTGGTGAGTTTAAATAGAGCTGGTTGAGTTGGCTTTCTTCATTGTCAAAAGATATAACGCTATTTCATGCATTTTCCTCAAAACAGTAGCCAGTTCTTCAAACTTTAGTTGGTAGTTTGAGGCTACAACTGCATCGCCGTTTTCGCTAACAGTCGCCATTACTGGTTTACCGGGAGCTAGCTCATCGCCTCGAATTACGTCATCTATGTGCTCTATAGCATCCCGCATGTCAACCACAGGTCTCTCTATCGTCTCTGCTTGTCTCCGCACTTCCCTTGGTAACCCTGGTGATTCTTTTTCTGCCTTGATTCTCTCTAATAGCTTATACAATCGTCGAACAGCATTAATACAAGTTTCGATGTGGTCTGGAAATCTAATAATAAACAATAACCGCCCATCTCTACTCATTTCTTCTGCTGGGCGATTCATCTCTGCTATTTGTGCAAGAATAAGTTCCCTCGCTTTGTGATACTCCCTTAAGGCCTTATCTACAAGGCGAACGAAGTTTCTTCGGTATAGCTTTGTTTTCGGACTTAAACCAGGTTCACCAATCATCAGTTGAACAAGCAAACGGGTCATAAGATGGGAATCTAAACCTGACAAGTCAGGCATTTTGCATTCTGACGGAAGTGTCATTACTTCTCCACCTACAATACCATGATTATACCACGCACTAGCTCAGTGAAGTTTGAGGATATATTGAGGGTTCACTGGAGGATTGACAAGGCCATTCATGGGGTAAAGATACGGCTAGATGACCAAGGGATTAGGAAACCCTTGGTCGCTGGGTCAAATCCAGTCGCTGCCGGTTTTTATATCAGAGGCCCGGAATCAAAAGGCTGGTGCTTTTGCTCATCCGAATGCCCTTTAGAAGCCTAGACAAAAGGGCAGAATGTATGTATCATCTCAGGGCGCTATGATAGTAGGGATGAGAAAAGGTGCCACTCCGGAGGAGATAAACGGGGTGGTGCAGAAGGCTAAATCGCTGGGACTGGACACCCAGTTGAATCTGGGCACCGATAAGACAGTGGTGGCTTTGCTGGGAAGCAACACAGGACAGCTACCTTCCGACATCTTCGCCCTGCTCCCCGGAGTGGAGAGCGTAGCCCGGATTATGAAACCCTATAAGCTCGCCTCCCGCGAATTCAAACCACAGGACAGCGTAGTTTCCGTTAATGGGATTGAGATCGGGGGCAAGCGTATTGTGGTTATGGCAGGGCCCTGTGCTGTGGAAAACGAAGAACAGCTCATGGAGGCGGTCAAGGCCGTGAAAAAAGGCGGAGCCTGCGTTGTGCGCGGCGGTGCCTTCAAACCACGCACCTCCCCCTTCAGCTTTCAGGGGCTGGAGAAGGCTGGCCTGGAGTTGCTGGCGAAAGCTAAGGAGCAGTTCAACATGCCTGTAGTTACCGAAGTAGTGGACCCCCACGATGTGAGCCTGGTATCCAAGTATGCGGATATCCTTCAAGTCGGGGCCCGAAATATGCAAAACTTCGCCCTGCTAACCGAGATTGGGAAGAGTAAGCACCCCGTCTTGCTGAAACGGGGGTTCTCATGCACCGTTGCTGAATGGCTTACAGCGGCCGACTATCTGCTAGCAGAGGGGAACAACCAGCTTATTTTATGTGAGAGAGGTATCAGGACATTTGAGACCAGCGCTCGCTTTTCTCTCGATATATGCTCTATACCCGTGATTAAGAGGTCCAGCCACCTTCCTCTAATCGTCGACCCCAGCCATGCTGCCGGTCACTATGCCCTGGTTCCAGCGATAGCCAAGGCAGCCATAGCTGCAGGTGCCGATGGGCTCCTCATCGAGGTCCACCCCAACCCCAAGGAAGCTCTCATAGATGGGCTTCAGTCCCTTACTCCATCGGACTTCGCCAGATTGATGAAGGAGCTCAGGCCAGTTGCCGAATCGGTAGGCAGATACATCTAGTCAGGCCTCGAAGTATCGGGGGCTTGAGTCTCCCTCTATTTCTCTAGTGTGCAAAGTTAGCGGTGATTGTGTAGGTGCCGTGCATGGTTACGGTAGTGGTAGCATCCTCGACATCGGCAATGTTGTCTACATTACCTGTCCAGCTGACAAAGTGGTAACCAGCATCCGGAGTCGCCACCAGGTCGACCACCCTTCCGTCGCTATATAAGGTAAACACTCCCTCACCGGGCTTGGTTACCGAGCCTCCTTCCGTGCTCGAGATGCTCAGGGAATGTCGATCAAAAGTAAGATTACAGCCTACCACCCCGACAATCAAGGCTAGCAGAATCAAAAAGATGCTAATTCTTGCCAGGTAATGGTGTCTCTTCGAACTAAGTATTGTCTTCATACCCCGCCTCCTTAAATAAGAAGTATTCTTTTCACTTTTACGGCTGCCAGCTCAGGAAGGGATAGGTCTCATCGTCAACGATATTCCAGATATAGGCGGGGTTGCGCTCGCTGGGACCGCCGACCGCGACTATGTTCCACCCCGCACCTGAGAAGGTGGCGATGTCCTGCATTTCCGTGGTGTTCTTGCCTGTCCCTCCAGCCGAAGTAGCTTGTCCGCTGGTTTCGATGTCCCAGAAGGAGTAGTTCACAGTACCCTCATCATTCTCTCCCACCAGACCACCAACGGACGAATTGCCAGTCACGAAGCCTGTGGAATAGGAATTGCTCACCTCGCCCTTATCCATATATACCGTCAGATATCCCACCAGACCGCCAACACTCGAGTTGCCGGTCACGCTGCCGGTGGAGTAGGTGTCGCTCATAATGCCCGCATTCCCTCCCACCAGCCCTCCGACCCACTCCCCGCCAGTCACGTTTCCGTTGGCATAGGAGTCGCTCACGGTGCCCCAAGTACCTCCCACCAGCCCGCCAACAAACTCCTCGCTAGTCACGTTTCCACTGGAATAGGAGTCGCTTATAGTGCCCGCATTCACTCCCACCAGCCCGCCAACATTATACTCGCCAGTCACGGTGCCGGTGGAATAGGAGTCGCTCACAATGCCCGCATTCGCTCCCACCAGGCCGCCAACATTCACCTCGCCAGTCACAGCAACGTTAACTATGCCGATGTCTTCGACGACCCCTCCCTCTTCGACAACAGCGAAAAGCCCCACGAAATCTTCGTCAGGGCGGTCGATAAACAGGTCTCTTATCTCATAACCCTGACCGTCGAAACTGCCGACAAATTCATTACCTTCGGGTCCAATCGGCTGCCAGCCTTTTTCCCCATTGGCTGTCGGGCTCGCCAGCTCCTCATAACCGGCAGTACTGGAATCAAGGTCGTTCATCAGGATGTAACTGCCGCTCAAGTTGTTCCTGATGTCATCCAAATCATACCAAGTTTGTATTAATTGGCCCTCGGCAAAGTTAGCAGTGATGTTGTAGCTGCCGTTCATGGTGATGTTGGTCGCGGCGTTGTCGATATCGGCAATGTTGCCCACATCGCCAGTCCACTCGACAAAGTGGTAGCCGGCATCCGGGGTGGCTACCAGGTCGACCACCGTTCCTGAGTTATAGGTAAAAGTTCCCTCGCCGGGGTCGGTTACCGAGCCACCTTCCGTGCTGGAGATGATGAGCGTGTACTGCCTGGGAAAGCAGGTGTAACATCCAGTCATCCACACAATTAAGCCAGCTATAATCAAAAAGATGCTAACTCTGGCAAGGTAATGGCGTCTCTTCGAACTAGGTATTATCTTCATATTCCGCTTCCTTAAATTATACCCCTAAGTAGCCTCAAACAGAAGACCTATACCAGGCCAACATCTGCTTAACAAGGGGACTAACAAGCCCTTTGTCGCTGGTGCGAATCCTGCCGCTGCCAGCTTTTATATCAGAGGCCCGCAACCAAAAGGCTGGCATCCGGGGCAGAAGCAGGTGCCGCGGTTCTGCACCAGGACCCGCTCGATGGTGCTGCCGCAAACGGGGCAGGGTTCGCCTCCCTTATGAGCAACCTTAAAAGCGAAATGGGCCGTGCCCAGCTCGCCTTCGGGGCGGACGTAGGTATCCACGCTGGCGCCTTTGCTGCCGATGGCTGCTCCAAGAACTCTGCGGATGCTCTGATATAGAGTTTGCACTTCTTCGGGCGACAGGGAGTCTGCTTTTCTCAGAGGGTGAATCCGGGCGGCAAAGAGGGCTTCATCGGCATACATGTTACCGATTCCAGCGACGATACACTGGTCGAGAAGCGCGGCTTTTACGGGGATGTGATGCCGGCTTAATCTTTGCCCCAGAATGCCCGGGGTAAAGCTTTCATCCAGCGGCTCGGGACCCAGCTTGCCGACCACAGTATCGGCATCGTCTGCCAGCCATATTAACCCCAGTCGGCGCCGGTCGCTGAAAACGAGGCGGTGCCCATTGGAAAGGTGAAAAACCGCCCGGGCATAGCGGTCAACTCCTCTGGGATTTAACAGCAAGACGCCGGTCATCCTGAGATGCATAATCAGTGACCTGCCATTCGATAACTGAAAGATGAGATACTTCCCCCGGCGTTCCAGGCTTTCTACCTTCTGCCCGATTAACCCGCGACGGACTTCTTCAGCGGAACCACCGCACACCAGCTCGGTATCGAGGATGGCAACTTGAGTGAAGCGTTGCCCCACGACCCGGGGCGAAAGCTCGTTCTTAATCGTCTCCACCTCAGGCAGCTCAGGCATCGGGTGTTTCTCCTTCCGGAGATGAGTAAAGGTCTTGCCTGTCTTTCCGGGAACTGAAGAGTTCCTCCAGCAGCATTATTTGCCCTTCGGACTTGAGTTTAGCCAGTCCTTCCAGGCATTCGGGCCTGGAAAGGCCGGGGGTCCACTCCCGACAGGCTTTAGGACGCAAGGGATGTATGGTGCAGCGGGCTTTCCCGTCCGCATCCCAGGCCAGGAAGATGCAGCCTTTCTTTGTGTGCTTGAGCAAGTAACCTTCCTTTATCGGCACCTTCCGAGCGTACCGGGAGATGCACTTCGAATGTGATATTCCCAGGGCCGAGGCAATGTTGTCTATGTCTTCGGGGGTAAGTGGAGCCTGGTAGCAGGTGCAGCAGATGCCGCAGCGAAAACAGGGGATGGGAGTTTGTTCCGTTATGGTAATTTCCTTCCCTCCAGGTGTCTTTATAATCGCTTTCTCTGTTGACATAGTACTATAGTACTATCTTCATATCACTGCGAAGAAATCAAGCTCAGTATCCTCTCGTGAAGCTTTTTGTTGGAGAATACAAGGTCGCCTGTCAGGGGCTTCCAGGGATTGCCCTGAAAATCGCTGACCTTTCCACCGGCTTCCTGGACTAATAAGACGCCGGGGGCGACATCCCAGGGCTCAATCCTGGTGGAGAAGTAAGCCTCTCCTTTGCCGGCAGCTACCCAGGCTGTTTCCAAGCCAGCCGAACCAAGCTTGCGTATGTCCGTAACCAGGGGGTAAACCTTTTGCAGAAGCTCGCCCGTTCTTCCCCGGTCTTTATCTCCACCTTCGCAGTAGAGAATGTAGCTCTGGCTCAGGTCCGATACATCGGATACTTGAAGCTTTGCCCCGTTTAAGTAAGCGCCTTTGCCCTTTTCGGCAAAGTAAAACTCGTCGATCGCCGGGGCGTAAATCGCCCCCAGTAGAAGTTCGCCTTGGTGCATCAGGGCTATGCATACGGAAAAGAGAGGGTTGAAATCGGCAAAATTACCTGTGCCATCCAGAGAATCTACAATCCAGAGCCAATCAGGGTCATCCCGGAGAAAACCGCTTTCCTCGGTGAGCAGGCTGTGGTGAGGATAATGTCTCTTAATCTCTTCAACAATTAACCTGTCCACCTCTTTATCATATTTGGTGGCTGCTTCCTTAGCCGTGCTTCGCTTCTTGAGCAAAGCCCAGTCCTGGCGGAAATGCTTCGTCAGGGTATCGCCAGCCTTTCTGGCCAAGCTCTCAATTAATTCCTTCATACTATTTCCGGTTATTTTATCATTGCTGATAAAATAGAACTAAGCACAGAGGTTTCTCCGATGAGTAGGGGCGAAAGGGCACTTATTTAGTTGACATAATATATTGCACTAATGGCCCCGATGAAATCGGGGCAACTACAAAAAATCCGGATGTAAAAGGAGGTGAGGGAATGGCAATAGCCGAGGTAAGCATTATCCCGTTAGGAACAAAGACTCCTTCAGTCAGCCAGTACGTGGCACGGTCGGTCAAGGTCCTGGAGCAAGAAAAGGGCATAAAGTATGAGACGACTGCAATGGGGACGATTATAGAGGGTGACCTGGACAGGATTCTGGCAGCGGTAAAGAAGATGCACGAGGGGGCCTTCGGGGAAGGGGTCGCCAGGGTGATAACCACGGTTGAGATTGACGACCGCCGAGACAAGTCTCAGGGGATGACGGAGAAGCTGGATTCACTCAAAAAGAAGTTATAGGATTAGCCTAGTTACCCCAAGTTATTTCTACATTCACCCCCTTCTTAAGGCTTGTCCTGAGCGAAGTCGAAGGATAAGAGGGGACGGGGGAGTTATGAAGGGAAGCCCCCTGGTTTTAGAGTAAACTAGCCCACCAGCACCCGGGAAATTCGCAACGATTAATTGAGGTCTCTATAATATGGTTGCATGGCTAACGAGGGACAACAGATGAATCTTTCTTGTTTGCTTTCTATGCTCAAAGAAATGCCTGCCTACAGGCAACTGGTGGGGGAGTTGTCCGCAGCTAAAGGTGAGCAAAAGGCAAGCGTAATTGATACTGCCAAACCATACTTGATTGCAGCTCTTTACGAAGAGCTCGATTTGCCCCTCATGGTGGTGACCGGTCAGCCTGAGAGTGCCAGAAAGCTTCATGAACAGCTTCGAGCCTGGTGTTCACCTTCGGCAGAGTTGCATCGTCTCCCCGAGCTCGACTTCCTGCCTTATGATAGTTCTCAGCTATCGGCTGTCAGCTACCAGACGATGGAGAGGCTGAGGGCATTAGCCACCTTGGCGCTTTACCGGCCTCTCCATTCCCCACCGGGATTGCTTCGTCCCGATAAATCGGGACTCGCAATGACAGGGGAAACGGTGCCTCACAATAACGAAGGACAAGAGTGTCATTCTGAGCGTAGCGAAGAATCTCCGAGACTCTTCACTCCGTTCAGGGTGACGAAACCTCCACTGGTAGTGACTTCAGCCCTGGCGATCATGAGTAAGACTATCCCGAAAAGTAATTTTGTGGCTGCCTGCCATATTCTAAAGCCGGGCATGGCTGCCGAGCCCCTGGAGCTAATGCGCCGGTGGCAAGGCATGGGCTACGAAGTGGAGGATGTTGTCGATGTGCCCGGGCAGATGGGCAAACGGGGAGGCATTATTGATGTCTTTCCCCCGTGCAGCCAGTTTCCGGTTCGAATAGAGTTCTTCGGCAACCAGATAGAGAGCATGAGATGCTTCGACCCGGAGAGTCAGCGCTCAACCAGCCCAGTATCCTCGGTGATTGTCACGCCGGCCAGAGAGTTTATGCCAGGAGCTGATAGCCGTGAGGTAGTTGCTGGCAGCGTCTTGGATTATCTTTGCGGTGATGTTTTGCTTGTTCTCGATGACCCTGAGGGAATTGAACTTAGCGTCACCAGGCTAAACGAGGAAACTCAAGAATTAAGAGCCACAAAGATGAAAAAAGGCGAGCTGCCTGAGGACTTCCCCCCACCTCACCTCACCTGGGAGGAATTAGAGTCGCAGATGAAAAGAAGGCATCGCCTGGCGCTGGAAACATGGGATGCCGCCCGGAGCTATGGACAGGCTTTGCCATTCGCAAGAGCCCAGAGTTACGGAAGCCAGCTGGAAAGGTTCCTCAAAACAGCCAGGCAAATGGTGGAACAAAAACAGCGCGTGGTTGTAGTCAGCCATCAGGCAAATCGTCTGGCTGAACTTCTCCAGAAAGAGGACATCCATGCTTCGCCGGCATCACAGATAGAGCAGATACCTCCGCCCGGTTCAATCACTGTGCTCCGGGGCTCACTGGACGGAGGCTGGCTACTGGATGGCAGGCTGACCCTTATCACTGATGTCGAGCTGTTCGGCTTTGTGAAGCAGCCGCGGGCAGGCAGGAAGAGGCCGATACCTCGCCAGTGGTTCCTTCTTCAGTTAGCTCCTGGCGATTATGTCGTCCATATTGACCATGGCATCGCAAGGTTCCACGGTCTGGCCAGGAGGTCCTCCGATGGAGTGGAGAGAGAATACCTTGTTTTAGAGTATGCCGCTGGTGACAAGCTCTATGTGCCTACCGAGCGGATAGACCGCGTCAGCCGCTATGTCGGTGCCGGCGACCAGGCACCGCACTTGAGCCGATTGAGAACCCCGGAATGGCAAAGGACGAAGAAAAGGGTTAAAGAATCGGTGGCGGAAATTGCTCGGGAGTTGCTTGACCTTTATGCTGCCCGGGAGGTAGCTCCGGGCTTCGCTTTCTCTGCAGATTCACTATGGCAACAAGAGATGGAGGCATCATTTCCTTATATGGAAACACCGGACCAGATTGAGGCAATCATGACGGTTAAAGAGGACATGGAGAAAGCCAAGCCCATGGACCGGCTTATCTGTGGAGACGTGGGCTACGGCAAGACCGAGATAGCTTTGCGGGCTGCCTTTAAGGCGGTTATGGATAATAAACAGGTAGCTATTCTGGTCCCGACCACTGTGCTGGCTCAGCAGCATTTCATCACCTTTACTGAGAGGTTGCAGACCTTTCCCTTGAGGGTGGAAATGCTGAGCCGCTTTTGTCCGCCGGAAAAAGAAAGGGAAATCCTTGGGGGCTTGGCCAGTGGTGTGGTGGATATATGCATTGGCACTCATCGCCTGTTGCAAAAAGACGTCACATTCAAAGACCTGGGAGTGGTAATAATCGATGAGGAGCAACAATTCGGCGTGGTGCAAAAGGAAAAGCTCAGACAAATAAGGAGGGAAGTGGGCACACTGGCTCTTAGCGCTACTCCTATCCCGCGCACCCTTCACATGTCTTTAACCGGAATCAGGGATATGAGCATCGTGGAAACGCCTCCTGAAGAACGCCTGTCTGTCCAGACCTATGTCGGAGTTTATGATGGCACTATGGTCAGGCAGGTGATATTGCGGGAACTGGAGAGGAATGGTCAGGTCTTCTTTGTCCATAACCGCGTTCAGAGCATTGCCTGGGCTGCCAGTAAATTACAGGATTTAGTACCCGAGGCTCGAATAGCCATAGCTCATGGGCGAATGCCTGAAGAGCAATTGGAAAAAGTGATGACGGATTTTATAGCTGGCAAGTATGACATCCTGGTGACCACCACTATTATCCAGTTAGGTCTGGATATGCCTAATGTCAATACGCTGATTATCGACCGGGCTGACAGGTTTGGCCTGGCTCAGCTTTATCAGTTGAGGGGCAGGGTGGGTCGTGGTATCAACCAGGCTTATGCTTATTTCTTCTTCGACGAGGGGAGGCAGCTAACCCCCCAGGCTCATAAGAGGCTCAGGACTATCTTCGAGGCTACCGAACTGGGTTCGGGATTCGGTATTGCTATGAAGGACCTGGAAATTCGGGGGGCGGGCAATCTTTTAGGTGTCAGGCAAAGCGGGCATATCGCTGCACTGGGCTTTGACCTTTATTGCCAGTTGCTGGCTGAGGCAGTGGAGGAATTAAAAGCCAGGCAAGCTGGCGAAGCGAGGAAGAGCGTAGTTGCCGGGGAAGCGAAGGAATTGCCCAGCATAGCCCTGCCCTTAGCCGCCCACATACCGGAGGAGTATGTTCCCAATCTAAATACCCGCTTAAGCCTTTACCACAGACTGGCGAAGGTGGAGCATATCGAGGAAGTAGCCGACATAGCTCAAGAATTCAAGGATAGATTCGGTCCTTTGCCTGAGCCTGTGGTAAATCTTCTTTACATTGTGAAAATCAAGGTCCTGGCAAAGCAAGCCGAGGTAAGCTCTGTTTCCACACAGGGAAGACAAATTGTAATAAAGCCCCATGAAACTGTCATTGCGGTGAGCCGAAGCCCTGAGCGTGGCGAAGGGGCAGCGAAGCAATCTCTAGGTAAAAGCTACGATGGCGCAGTTAAAATAGGCGCCACACAGATCAAGTTAGACACCAGGCTCCTGGGGAACAGATGGACAGAGGTTCTGGAGGAGATACTAAGGTCTAGTTGCGCCTAAACCCGCCTGAAGGCTATCTGTATTTCTGGGTTCAGTAAGTTGCTGGGCAAAAGAGCAGAACTTATCAATTGTAGCTGAGTGCCACCATCTTCAATTTCAAAGCTACCTCGTCCGATATCTCAATTAGGTTTTAGATGATTTAAATCGAAGGCTTGTCAACGTGTGCTATTAAGTGTAAAATCAGTCAATTATTTGCTGTAAGGTAGCTTAGGTTTGGTGTAACTCCGACAAAGTCGGAGCGAGGATTTTGAATGATGAAAGTAGGCAACTCCTCCGCACTGGCAGATGGAACCGTCTATAGTAAGAGAAAGAACTTCTGCCCTTTCTCCACGTCTCCTCCGGAGGCTTATGTCCCAATCTTGGGGGAGGAGAGAGTGGAGAGACTGCAAAAGATCGCTCAGCGAGTGAAAGGCTTAAAAATGCTAACCCTGAATGCTAGCGCCCAGGGTGGTGGTGTGGCTGAGATGCTTTACAGCGCTGTCCCGTTCCTGAATATGCTGGGTGTGGAAACTGAATGGAAGGTTATTTATGGCACCAGGGAGTATTTCGAGTGCACGAAGGAACTACACAACTTACTACAGGGCAAGACAGGCTTTTTTAGCCTGGAGCGTCGACATACTTACCTGTGTACCCTCGAGGACTGTGCCAGGAAGAATCTTATTGACTACGAACCTGACGTGATAGATGTGCATGACCCACAGCTACTGGGCTTGAGTCACTATCTCAGAAGACCGGGGGCAACCTGGCTCTGGAGATGCCACATAGATATTGATAAAGAGACTATAGAGGCCAACCCCGGCTTGTGGGATTTCCTGACTGAATGGGCTGAGCACTATGACGCCGCCATATTTTCGGCGGTTCAGTATATTCTCTCACGGTGGCCAGTGCCCAAGTTCATAATCCCTCCCTTCATTGACCCCCTTTCTGAGAAGAATAGGGAATTGAGCCAGGAGGAGATAGACAGGGTTCTCACTAAATACCACATAGACCCCGGAGTCCCAATCATTGCCCAGATTGGGAGGTTTGACCCCTGGAAGGGAATAGACAGGACTATTACCACCTACCGCCGGGTGAGAAAAGAAAGAAAATGCCAGCTTATACTGGCGGGTGGCATGGCTGCTGATGACCCGGAAGGAGAGAGAATCCTGGCCCGAGTTTATGAAGACACAAAGGACGATGAAGACATCCATGTGCTAAATCTGTCGCTGGACGACCGCCTGGAGAATCATAGGGAGGTGAATGCCCTCCAGCGGGCCGCCAGGGTGATAATGCAGCCATCTACCGGCGAAGGCTTCGGATTGGTGATTACTGAGGCATTGTGGAAGGGCAAACCGGTGATAGGCGCTGATGTGGGAGCCATACCCCTTCAGATTCGGGACGGCGATACCGGATACTTTTACCAGACACCACGCCAGACGGCAAAGAAGGTAATCTATTTACTGGAGAAACTCAAGGCTGCTGATGCGATGGGCAAAAGGGGCAGGGAGTATGTGAAGCAGCGCTTCCTCCTTCCGGATAGGATTGCCGATTATCTCATGGTCATAGACATGATTATAAATAGGACTGTCAATAAGGAAACCGGTGCTGAATGCATAATCAGCTTTTCTCCTTGGTTCAACTTGGGCAAGCGGAGGAGAGCCAAATTTCTTTAGTTACCTGATTTATCGGGCATAACCCACATTTTATCCGGGCTTTCACTGCCCTCTTATCATTTTTCTTAACAGAGAAGTCGCTTTGCCTGGGGAACTAAGGCTGAATCTAGCTGCCGAAGCACCAAACCCCACCTTTATAGACCACGCTGTAGAAGGGAGAACCTTGAAAGTATCCTCATCGGTCCAATCATCGCCCAGTGCCAGTATAAAGTCCCATTTCTCTCTCGAAATCCATCTCGAAGCCGCGCGCCCCTTATTTATGTCGGTGTTTTTCAGTTCCACTACCTTACTTCCTTCCAACACCTGAAGGTTTAAATTGGCAGTTATATCTGAGAGATTGTTCATCAGCTCCCGGGCTCGAAGCTCACCTAGCCTGGGGTCAGCTTTTCTATAATGCCAGACAAGGGAGAACTCTTTTTCTTCGATGAAGGAGCCCGGGGTTCTATCCACCCATGACTCAAGTATCGGATATACCTCTTCCTTCCACTCGCTTGTCAGGGTTTCTATCGTTTCCCATCCTCTACCCTTTTCTTTTATCCACGCGCCATGTTCAGCCACCAACCCCACATTGAGGCCGCCAAACCATTTCTCAAGGGTATCTTTATCGCGTCCGCTTATGAGCACTACTTCGTTTCCAGGATTCTTGGTAAACTTTCCAAGCAATCTCAGGAGCTTGGCTCCTGGCATTGCTTCCATTGGTTTGGGTGAAAAAGGGACAAGTGTGCCATCATAATCCAATAGGAGTAATGATTTATCGCTCTTTTGAAAATCGCTGGTTAATTTCCTCTGCGTCTCATAGGGCAATGTCTTTTCTTCCATCTCGCGTTGAAGTTTCTTGGAAGAAAGCAGTTTATCCGTAAATTCAGTTGCCCATCGCACCACGGTGTAACGACGCAGGCGTTTCTGCATTATGCGGTTGCGCTCTATTTGCTCTTGTTCGGGCATTTCCAGGGCTTCTGCCAATGCCTGGGCAATCTCTTCCTGGTTATTGGCATTTATTATAATCGCCTCCCCCAGCTCTTGAGCAGCTCCGGCAGTCTCACTAAGTATTAAAACCCCTTTCCCGTCTGTCTTAGTTGCCGTGTATTCTTTGGCTACAAGATTCATCCCGTCTCTGAGAGGGGTAATAAGGGCAACATCGGCCAGGCTGTAAAGGGCGGTGAGGGAGTGGAAGGGTAAAAAGCGGTATAGGTACCAGACCGGCATCCAGCCTATAGCCCCATGTTTTCCGTTGATTTCACCCACAAGTCCGTCTACCTGTTTCTTCATCTGCATATAGCGTTCCACTCCTGTGCGTGAAGGGACTACCAGCAAAACAAAAATTATCTTCCTCTTGAACTTCGGGTTCCTGTCCAGAAACACACTGAAAGCTCTCAATCGCTGGGGGATGCCTTTGGTGTAATCCAGACGGTCCACTGAAAGAATTACCTGGCAGTCTCCTAGTTTTTTGCGAAACCTTTCTCTCTCCTTTTGCACCTTTGGGTCCTGGGCGGCGCTGGAGAATTGCTCATAGTTTATTCCTATGGGAAATGCGTCCGCCCTCACTACCCGATCGGCCACGGTGATCTGCCCCATAGCCGCTTCATAACCCAGTAGACGATGCACGCTGTCCAGGAAGTGCCCGGTATAGTCATAGTTGTGAAAACCTACGAGGTCTGCGCCTAAAAGTCCTTCCAGAATTTGTTTACGCCATGGCAGCAAGCGAAATATTTCAAAAGACGGAAAGGGGATGTGGAGGAAGAAACCTACTGTTGCCTTTGGCAACCTTTCTCTCAGGAGCTTGGGGAGGAGCATTAAGTGATAATCGTGTATCCAGATAATATCATTAGGTTTGGCAATTTCAGCAACTGTGTTGGCGAAGGCCGTGTTGACTCGTTCATAAGCCTGCCAGAAATTTTCGCTGTATTCCGCATAGAGGGGGAAGTAGTGAAAAAGGGGCCAGATAGTTCTGTTACAGAACCCGTGATAGTAGGCTTCGACATTGTATTCGGAGAGAGAAACCGGGTAGCAGTTTTCAGATAGCAATCTCGCCACGATATCTGTTTCATCTTTTATTTTTTTCCGGCCTATGCCCGCCCATCCTATCCAGATGCTGTTGCAGGATTTGTACCACGAACTTAGACTTGTAGCCAGGCCACCGGCACTGGGCTCAATGTGCAAATCGCCTTTCTTCTCCTGAATAGTGAGAGGCAGCCTATTTGAAACAATCAACAACCTTTGCATGATTTTCTACTCCAATTCTACTTTGCAATCATCGCCTGTGAACAGCCTTATCTTCTCAGGGCTTTTCCCCTGTCCGGTTAATACCGTATTTCTACCGATGACGCTGTCAGCCAGGTGCTTGATTTTCAAGATTTGGCAATTATCCAGTATTACTGAATGCTCCAGGGACGAATCCTCGACCACCGTCCCAGCCCTGATGTTGGTGAAAGGTTTGATAAGGGAATTTTTTATCCGGCAATTTGCCGCGATAAATACCGGACCTCGAACACGGCTGCTTTCTAATTTTGTTCCCTCCCCGATTTGGACTCTGCCGACGATGCGGCTTTGTGAATCCACTTCCCCTTTAATGTCCCGCTTCAAGAAGGCATCAAGAACAACACGATTGGCCTCGATGAGCCCATAATTGTTGCCGATGTCAAGCCACCAACCCCGGAGAAGGTGGCTTCTAATCTCCTTCCCCATCTCCAGAAGCTTCTGGATGGCGTCGGTTATCTCCAACTCCCCCCGCCAGGAAGGCTTTGTCTGAGCTATGGCTTTGTGAATCTCAGCGGTGAAAAGGTAGACTCCGATTACGGCCAGGTTGCTTCTGGGTTTCTTGGGCTTTTCTACCAGATGCACCACCCTTCCCGAAGAGTCGAGTTCAGCTACGCCAAAAGCCCTGGGGTCGGGCACTTCCTTGAGGAGAATGCTAGCATCGGCGTTGGAAGCGTGGAACTCGCCCAGGAAATCTTTGACGCCTTCCTGAATGAGGTTATCGCCCAGGAGCATGAGAAAAGGCGAATCGCCGAGGAAGCCCTGGGCTACCTTGACAGCGTGCGCCAGCCCCAGGGGTTCAGGCTGGACGATGAATGTAATCTTCGCTCCCCACCTTGAGTCAGTACTGATGGCTTCCTCTATGGAAGGGCCGGAGTCTGGAGCTACAATAATGCCGATATCTTTGATATCGGTTTCTTTTATATAGTCCAGCACATGAAATAAAATCGGCTTGTTGCCCACTGGCAGGAGGTGCTTCGGGATGGTGTTAGTTAGTGGCTTAAGTCTTGTGCCTTTGCCGGCAGCTAAGATTAAAGCTTTCACCCAGCCACTCCCCTGCTGTGCCTGTTGACTTGCCCACACATCTTCCCGACCGGCTACCCCCTTTCAACTCTACCCTAATCACTTGAGATAGTGTAACGCGCGAGGTACTGCTTTATAAAGTTTATCGCATCTATATGGGTCGGGTCAACCCTGTTTAGCATTACCCATAGATAAAGAGTCGCCGCAGCCCTGGCAGTGAAGCCCTCGTTGTCAAGCCGGCAACCGGGGATAGGGCCCCTTTTATTTAGTTTTAGGCCCTTTCAAGAAATCTAAATTTCTCGGCATTGATTTCAGGGGCATTTCAGAACGAAGTTCAGGAACCTCTTCGTAATCTTTATTTTTGACCCACCCGGCTTGCGTGTAGTAATACGAAAATCCCTCTTTTGTTCCAATGCTTTCATAATCGGATTTGCATTCTTTTGATATCCAGTTTCCCATTTTCAATATTTTTGAAGCGGGATTGATTGTTACATGTCCATAAGAAGAAGGAACTAAAACACGATCTCCCTTCGTTGCCTTTACATAGCAAACATCCTGGATTTTCCCCTCTCCTTGCTTTTGCATCAAGAAAATTCCCTCCCCTTCCAAAACAATATATAGTTCCTGGTATCCCCCGATGTGGTAATGTCCTTTTGTTTTTACAAATTCCTGGCCCAGCATCTTGGGCGGAATTGTCGTAATATCGTATCTTAAGCCATCTTTTTCCTCGAGCCCTCGTTCCATATAATAAACCTCGAAGTTGGGGGCAGTTCTTGCCCATGCCTTGTCGTAAAGGACTGTCCTCATATCATCCAGATATCGAATTTCCGTTTCCATTCCCGTGTTCCTGCTCGTTTTATGCACTGGTTTCCCAGAGTTTTGCTGGTTTAAGGTGATTAAGCATTCCTGACTTATCGAATTGCTGGTAAACTGAGGCGTTATCTAAATCAACCATGGTTAACCTGCGGTAGTTTGCTATCTGTGCCCTAATCGGCCGAGCTGTGGGTCCCGTTTAGAAGAATACTCCAATCAAGCGATTCAGGCAAGCCGCATGACACGCGGTAAATGGTAACCAGCCTTTTAATATTATCATTGACATCTGGATAAACTAGCGTTAACCTTATTAAAATCAGCAAAAGCTCATTTAGTGTGAGATGGCCGTGGCTGGAGACAAGGAAAAAGTACTTATCCTGGGCGCGGGTGCGGCGGGGATTAGCGCTGCACTGGAGTTGAAGAAAGCCTCCGCTGGTGCACCGGGGCTGGAGGTAACACTGGTGGACCAATGGGATTATCACCTTCTGCTGCCCTTTATATGGCAAGTAGTCAGCGGGAGCGTCGAGCCCGGTCATATCTCTTTCCCCTTGAATGCCCTGCTGAGAGGAAAGGGTGCTGAAGGACCGGTTAAGTTCAGGCAGAGCCGGGTACAGGGCATAGATGCGGAGAAAAAGGTAGTCAGCACCGATGATGGAGAGCTGGAGTGGGACTATCTGGTGGTAGCCCTGGGCAGCACTACCAATTTCTTTGGAATGGCCGATGTCGAGGAGAATTCGCTAATCCTGAAATCTCTGAGTGATGCTGTCAGTATCCACAATCACATTTTGGACAACTACGAGGCGGCATTACGGGAAGGAGATGAACAACGCCGGCGTGAGCTGCTCACTTTTGTGGTGGTGGGAGGCGGGCCCACTGGGATAGAACTGGCGGCGGCTATTCAGGACTTCGTGCGCAAGGCGCTGGTACGGGATTACCCTTCCCTGATGTCCCAGACCCGGGTGCTCCTGGTCGAGGCACAAGATGCTCTCTTATCCGGTATGAAGGCTAAAATGTCGGAACTGGCTATCAGCCGGCTGCGCTCTCGAGGGATCGAGGTTTTATTGAAAACTCGTATTACCAAGGTCTTGTCGGGTGGTATCCAGACTGCCGATGGGCAGACTATAGCAACCAGCACTGTTATTTGGGTAGCGGGAGTGAAGCCGGTGGCTGTTGTGGAATCGCTGCCTTTCGAGAAGGCGAAGGGTGGACGCATCATTGTGAATCAGTATCTGGAAGTCCCGGAGTCGCCCGGGGTCTATGTACTCGGGGATTGCGCTTATTCGTTACAGGAGAATGGCTCGGTACCCTATCCCCCCACCCAGCAGGTGGCCGGGAGACAGGGCCCGGCTTGTGCCAGGAATATCGTCCGTGCCATGCGAGGTCAGGAACAGCGCCCCTTCCGTTACAAATTTAAGGGGCAGGTAATATATATGGGCAGGAATCTGGTGCTGGCTCAGTTAGGGAATCGTGTCTTCGATGGCTTCGCTGCCGCGCTGGTGCGGCGACTCTATTATCTATGGGTATTTATTTCATATCTCGGGCTGCCGACGGAATTCAGGAGAAAGCTGAGTGCCGTTTGTAGTTGGGTCCCTGCCTACTTCTACCGTCGCAATACGGCTCACCTGGAGTGAGCGGCGGGCGTGGTCGGGGAAGGCCTGTTCACCATCCCCTGATTGGACCGGCAGTAAGGCAACCTGTATTCTTGACAGAAGTAGTTGTGTTTGGGTAACCTTGAGCCAGTTTCTTTAGGAGTTTCCTCAGAGACTCTGAAGCCCGGATAAGGCCGCATTTCTCAGGGTTTCTTGTTTAGCCAGGAACGACCGAGTTTAATAAGGATGGAGATTACATGACTGACAAAAGGTGCAACCACATCAGCATTACCCCTAATTTCTACCAATTAGGCACCCCGTATTTCCCCGCCTACCTGTCCCTGGGAGATGATGGGATGATTATCGAAGGGGGAACGGGGGCCACTTTCGCTATCATCATTGACCAGCTAAAGGAACTGGGTATTGAGCCGGAGCGCATCAAATACCTCTTCCTGACCCACACCCATCCCGACCACATCGGGGCAATACCTCGCCTGAGAAGAATATGGCCTCATCTGAAGGTTGTAGCCAGCCCGGTAGGGGAAAAGCTGTTGACCAGGCTGGTCACAAAGGAAGAGGCGCTTAAGGAATTTCTTGAGGTGGATCACAGCATCAGCAAGATTAGGCTCTCCAAGGGCGATATTGACGCTGTCCCCCCCGAGCTGGATAGCTATACCTTTGGCGTGGATATGGTGGTTAAGGAGGGTGACCGGCTTGACCTCGGCTCAGGAGTATCGTGGACTGTCTATGATACCCCGGGGCATTCGCCGTGTCATATCTCCCTGCACAATGAAAGGGAGGGGACACTGGTCATCGGAGACGCCACCGGACTCTACGTGCCCGAAAAGGATAGTTTCTGGCCCAATTACTTCAGCTCTCTTGAGGCCTACTGCGACAGCATCCGGAAGCTCGCATCACTGCCGGCCCGGAGAGGAGCCTTATGTCACTACGGTGTTATCGAAGGCGGGGTCAAGCGCCATCTCCAGAAGGCCCTCAGGGCTACGGAGTCCTACCATCGGGAGATGATGGCCAGGCTGGACAAGAGGGAAGACCCTGAGGAGATTGCCCTGGAAAAGGCAAGATGGGTGAATACCCTGACTGATATCCAGACCTTTGAGGTAATGCTTAGTCTGTCCAGAGTCTTAATAAAGCGGTCTCAGTCCGCGGTGGTTGGGGAGGGCCTGTTCACCATCCCCTGATTGGACCGGCAGTAAGGCAACCTGTATTCTTGACAGAAGTAGCTGTGTTTGCTAACCTTGAACCCGTTTCTTTAGGAGTTTCCTCAGAGACTCTGAAGCCAGGATAAGGCCGCATTTCTCAGGGTTTCTTGTTTAGCCAGGAACGGCTCAGGTTAATAAGGATGGAGATTACATGACTGACAAAAGGTACAGCCACATCAGCATTACCCCGAATTTCTACCAATTAGGCACCCCGTCTTTCCCCGCCTACCTGTCCCTGGGAGATGACGGGATGATTATCGAAGGGGGAACGGGGGCTACCTTCGCTATCATCATTGACCAGCTGAAGGAACTGGGTATTGAGCCGGAGCGCATCAAATACCTCTTCCTGACCCACACCCATCCCGACCACATCGGGGCAATACCTCGCCTGAGAAGAATATGGCCTCACCTGAAGGTTGTAGCCAGCCCGGTAGGAGAAAAGCTGTTGACCAGGCTGGTCACCAAGGAAGAGGCGCTTAAGGAGTTCATCACGACGGACCGTGATATCGCCGAGATTATGCTCTCCAAAGGCGGGATTGACGCTGTCCCCCCCGAGCTGGATAGCTATACCTTTGGCGTGGATATGGTGGTTAAGGAGGGTGACCGGCTTGACCTCGGCTCAGGAGTATCGTGGACTGTCTATGATACCCCGGGGCATTCGCCGTGTCATATCTCCCTGCATAATGAAAGGGAGGGGACGCTGGTCATCGGAGACGCCACCGGACTCTACTCGCCCGATAAGGATATTTTCTGGCCCAATTACTTCAGCTCTCTTGAGGCCTACTGCGACAGCATACGGAAGCTCGCATCACTGCCGGCCCAGAGAGGAGCCTTATGTCACAACTGCGTTATTGAAGGCGGGGTCAAACATTATTTACAGAAGGCCCTCAGTACCACGGAGTCCTACCACCGGGAGATGATGGCCAGGCTGAACAGGGGGGAAGACCCTGAGGAGATTGCCCTGGAGAGGGCAAAGTGGGTGGTCACCTTTACCGCCCTGATACCATTTGAGGGAATAAGGGCACTGACCACGCTGCTGCTCAGACGTTCCCAGTCCGCAGTCGTCAGTGAAGGCCTTTTCGTCATTCCATAATAGATAATATAACTATGGAGTAGTGAGGCAAATGCAAGAGGTAAAACGTGTTGAAATCAAAGCAACCGCGCAATTTAAGGCGGTTATGGCACAACACTTCCTGGAGCTGGACGAGGCAGCACGGACCAAGAACAAGAAGATTGCCTGGTGCAGCAGTGTGGGGCCGGCGGAACTGGCACTCTCCCTCGGCTTCCTCGTTTACTACTACGAAAACCACGCGGCCATATTGGGTACTAACCGAACCGCCATGGACTATATTCCCATTGCCAACGCTCACGGATACTCCCCGGATATATGCTCCTATCTCACCAGCGATATCGGTGCCTACCTCAAGGGTGAAACCCCCCTGACCAAGGCCTACGGTATCGAGAAGATACCCAGACCAGACGTGCTGCTCTACAACACCAATCAATGCCGCGATGTCTACGACTGGATCAACTTTTACGCCAAGGAATTCAAGGTGCCCGTGGTGGGTATCAATACTCCCCGTACCCAGCGCCAGGTCCGTGATGACGTGGTGCAGTCGGTAACTGTCCAGTTAGAGGAGATGGTGCCCCAGCTGGAAGAGATAGCCGGACGTCCGTTTGACATTGATGAATTCCGCGAGGTCTTGGCTACCTCCCGCGAATGTTCCCAACTGTGGGGGGAGGTGTTGGGTACCGCCAGGGCCAAGCCCTCCACCATAACCTTTTCTGACGCCTGTATTCACATGGGCCCGGCCGTGGTCATGCGGGGCAGAAAAGAGGCCAACGATTACTACCGCTCACTCCTGGCTGAGCTAAAGGAGCGCGTTGAGCAAGGAATTGGCGCCGTGGAGGGAGAACGTCACCGCTTCTACTGGGAGGGGATGCCCATCTGGGGGAAACTGCGCATGATGAGTGAGACCTTCGGCAGACTAAAGGCCTGTGTCCCGGCCAGCACCTACTGCAGCAGTTGGGTATTTTCCGGTTTTGACCCCAAGGACCCCTTCCAGAGCATGGCCCGGGCATACTGCTCCATCTTCATCGGCCAGGACGATGTCGCCAAGGAAGATTACGTTGCGGAAAAGGTAGAGCAGTTCAGTATTGATGGCCTTATCTTCCACGATGCCAAGACCTGCCCGAACAACACCAACTGCCGCTATGGTATGGCCGACCGTCTCAGTGAGCGGTTGGGTATACCCAACCTGATAATCAACGGTGACCTTAATGACCTGCGTTGTTTTTCCGAGGAACAGACCATAACCAATATTGAGGCCTTCGTGGAGCAGATAGAGGAATCATAGTGGGGCTGTATGCAGGCATTGACATAGGTAGCTGCACTACCAAGGCAGTGGTGGTCGACCAGGAGGGTAACGTGGTGGGGAGCCATGTCTGCCGCTCCGGGATTGACTACCAGAAAGCGGCTGAAGAGGCGCTGGGCACTGCCTTGGGAGGCAAATGGGACGGCATACCCATCCTTTCTACTGGATACGGCAGGCACAGCCTTGAGTTCGCCAGCGGGACGAAGACCGAGATTGCCTGCCATGCCCGCGGCGCATTTGCTTATGTCCCCCGGGCGCTGACGCTGGTGGATATCGGCGGTCAGGATAACAAGGTAATCAAGCTCGATGATAAAGGTCACCGGCTGGACTTCCGCATGAACCGAAAGTGTGCCGCCGGTACCGGCACCTTCATTGAGGAGATTGCGGCCAGGATAGGCATTCCCCTCGAGCAGATGGATGGCATGGCCAGGAAGGCGGAGAAGCGGGTTAAGATAAGCAGTTACTGTACGGTGTTTGCCCAAACCGAGATATTGTCCCTCATCAGGGCGGGAGTCTCACCTGAGGAAGTGGCAAGAGGGGTGTTCGAATCGGTGGTGGACAGGGTGATGGAGATGATTCCCCTCGCTGACCTGGTAATGCTGTGTGGCGGCGTGGTAGCGCATAATCCCGTAGTCGTGGACATCTTCAAGGCCAGAGTTTCCGGCGAGGTAATCGTGTCCCCCCATCCACAGCTCACCGGTGCCTACGGGGCTGCCCTCATCGCCCGCGAATCACTCGGTTGATATATCGGCACGGCCGGTAATATACTCAGATAGCACTGAGCTGGAGAGAAAGTGATGCCGGAAGGACAGCCGGATACCAGAAGCAACTACGGCCGGGTTACTGATGAGGTCGTGGCCCGGCTGGCTGACATCGCTGGCAATAAGAACGTCCTGACGGGAGAAGGGCTGGAGAACTACTCCCGCGATGAGATGCCCGGGAAAAGGTCTTTCCTCCCCGAAGTGGTGGTAAAACCTGAAAACAGCCGTTCCGTAGCCGAAATACTGAAACTGGCCAACCAGAAGGTCATCCCGGTCACTCCCAGAGGGGGAGGGACTGGGCTCTCCGGAGGGGCAGCCCCCATCTATGGAGGTATCGTCCTCTCCCTGGAGAAGATGAACCGCATACTGGAGATTGATAAGGCCAACTTTGTGGCCAGCGTCGAGGCCGGCGTTCCCCTCTCCGATTTACTCAAAGCTGCGAGCGAGCAGGGACTCTATTATCCACTATACCCCGGCGAGGCCAGTGCTGCCATCGGTGGCAACGTGGCGACCAATGCCGGCGGAATGAACGCCGTGAAGTACGGCGTTACCCGGCATTTTGTCCTGGGACTGGAAATAGTGCTGCCCAGCGGCGAGATAATCCAGACGGGGGGTAAGTTCGTTAAATGCTCTACCGCCTACGACCTGACACAGTTAATCATCGGGTCAGAGGGCACCCTGGCGGTGATTACCAAGGTCTTGCTGAGGCTGGTTACCCCCCCGGGGAAGACGGAAATACTCTTCATTCCTTTCCACAACCTCCATGCTGCCATAAGCTCTGTCCCTGACATATTGCAGCGGGGGATACTCCCAGTGGGCATAGAGTTTATGGAGAGGGATATCATCAACCTGGCCGAGCAGTATACGGGCAGAGAAATTCCCCTCCATGACCATGAAGCCTTTCTTATGATTTTTGTGGAGGGGGAAAATGACGAGGAGATTCACCGGCAGGCCAACGAAATCGGCTCAATCTGCCTGAACAATGGTGCCGTTGATGTCTTTATGCCCACCGGCAGCCGGGCCAGGAGAAACCTGCTGGAGGTCAGGGAGAAATTTTACTATGCCCTGCAGCATTTCGGCATGCTGGACTTCGCCGACGTCGTTGTGCCCCGGAGCAACATAGCAGAGTTTGTGGAGACAGCACACCGGATGGGAGAAGAGCACCGGATACCCACCATCGCCCTGGGCCACGCCGGGGATGGCAACGTACACCTGACGCTGATGGGCCAGGCAAGAGACGAAGATGAGCCAAAGGTAAAAGAGCTTCTCAACAAGCTCTGTCAGGTGGGGGTGTCGCTGGGTGGCACGATATCCGGGGAGCACGGCCTTGGCTTTGCCAAAAAAGATTATCTGCCTATAGCTGACAGTGCCGGTAAGATA
>Ga0315545_1000318_pt1 | contig 51821 bp, 45 predicted proteins | sample SalMarSW160210MG_FD_203096 | JGI IMG/M metagenome (GOLD analysis project Ga0315545, IMG submission 203096) | Salt marsh sediment microbial communities from the Plum Island Ecosystem LTER, Massachusetts, United States - Salt Marsh Sediment SW1602-10 ...
CATCGCTTTTTTTGCCATAATCCCGCCAAAGGCGGGACTGAAAACGTTTTCAGTTTTAGGTCCAATCTATGGCATATTATCAACTAAATCTAACCTTTTTACCAACACGAAACTTCCATTAAACCAAGAAAAACTATGTGCCTCTGCCCAAATGGGCAAGCACGAAGAGATAGATGAGCTAAAGCTCAAAATAGTTCTTGACACGGTAGCCTTTCAGGGATAGTTGCTCGATTCATCGAGCTAAAAAAACGCCCAATGAATTGGGCAACTATACTGGCAAAGATTCCGTGCATTAGGGGAGACCCTTGTGGTCTCCCTTTTTACATGCATCCCCATGATCTAATACAAAAGCAAACGAATTAAATAAATTGACCTAATCACCCTCCCCCTTGCCCCCTCCCATCGAGGGAGGGGGCAATTTATGAAGTTCCCTCTCTCCTTGTGGGAGATTCGTACGTGAATGCTTCGCAGGGTCAGGGTGAGGGGTGTGTAAACTTGTTTCTTGCTTCTGCATTAGCTCTCACGAGGTTTCAAAATCTACGCGCACGGCATCAGGTGGAATTTTAAGCTCAAATTTCTTTTCAGGGATGGGGAAATTAAATTTTCTCTCTAAAAATTTAATCCGGGCAGAATCTTTTGTCCGGGATTTTATGCTTATAACTTTTGGAATCTCCACATGATCGTGTTTTGTGAAATTCTTATATTCTATCTGATAAACCTCTCTTTCTCTTTTGGGCCTCCACCGGCTTTTGGTTAATCTACATCTTCGGGAGTCGATCCAATATTCCTTTATCCAATTTTCGTCTTCAAATTCGTACAAAAATAGGTCTTCGGTGTTGCCTGCATATCTCGCATCCTCCTCTATGAGTCCGCCTCTTCCCAAAATCATTTTCAAAAGCACATCCAGAGAGATTTCCCAACTCCACAATCCGGTTTTTTCAAAATCGGAGAAGCTACCGCGATAGAACTCATTTTGTTTGGGGAAATAAATGGTCAAGCTGTCATTTTCTCCTTTTGCTTTAAACTCACCCATTCCAAAGAACGTCCGGGGATGGAGGGAGAAGGTGTCTGGATGTTTATAAAAGAATTCAACTGTTCCCGAAAACTTCCCTTCCTCTCCTTTTAGCTTCAAATCCATAAGGCAGGCAAAGGTCTCAAATTCAATCTGATTTTTTTGTGCGCATCTTAAAACGTTTTCAGGCGTTCTGTCATGAGGAGAAAGCTTTGGCTTGGGAGCACAGCCAAAAGTAAGAAATCCAGCCAAAGCAAGGAATGCAAGTATGAATCCAGAGACGAGAGTCTTAAACCGAGGCAAATTTGAATAAGATTGCACCACCTGCGTCATCCGTTCAATCCGTTTAATCCGTTGACCATTTAGAAGAAGCTGGACAAATCCACTCCGGCAAAAAGAAAGGAAAAGAAACTAACAAATGGATGAAGAATTCCCCACAGTATAGGCACACCGGCAACATTGCCGATCACGATAATTCCGATAAGCAAAAATGGTCCTATCCTTTCCAGTTGCATCATCTGGTATTCATATTCAGCCGGCAGAAGCCCCATCAAAATCTTGGAGCCATCTAATGGAGGCAAGGGGATCAGATTGAAAAAGGCTAAAACCAGATTTATCACCATGCCATATACTATCATCAGAACCAGTATGCCGAAGGCAGACGAGCCCATATCAAAGTTTCCAGACAAAGGATTTATCAATCGAATGATCAAACCGCAAGCAAAGGCAGTCAACATGTTTGCCCCCGGACCGGCTAAAGAGACCCACATCATGTCCTTTTTGGGATGGCGGAGATTATACGGATTAACCGGCACCGGCTTAGCCCACCCCAGATGAACGATAAAAAGCATCAAAGTTCCGATGGGATCAAGATGGGAAAGCGGATTCAGGGTCAATCTTCCTGCATCCTTAGCTGTGGGGTCGCCCAACCTTAACGCTATCCACCCGTGAGCGTATTCATGAACGGTTAAGGCGAAAAGAATGGGGGGCGCAATTATTAAAAGTCCAATGATTCTATCCAAAGCAAGAATCCTCGTGGGTTCGAAATCTTAGTTGCTTCAAAATCTTATCTTCATACCTTCTCTGCAAATATACGTCTATCCGACACTAAAGTTAAAAAACGTTATGCAAAGAGAGATTCCAAAATGACAGAGTGGGACGTGGTTTCAATTTATCTGGAAACAAATTCATTGTTCTTTATATAGAACCTCCAATTTTTCTTTTTTCCTTCCTTTATCCCGATTCTCGAAGACGAAGTGATTCTTTTTACCACCTCTCCCCTATCCTCAACATAGATGATTTCAGAACATAGATCCGCTCCATTCAATTTTCTGTCGACGTCCAGAGCTTTGCATAGTTTTGCCGGACCGCTGGTGAGGTCTTTTAGGTTCTGACGTCCTCTTCTTTTCTTCATCAACTCTACCCCGTCAGTGGGCTCCAATGCTCTGATCAATACTGCGGCAGGGTATCCGTTTCTCTCGGTGACCAGATTCAAGCAGTGATGCATTCCATAGGTGATATAGACATATGTATATCCGGGGTCACCGAACATAATTTCATTTCGGGGAGTCATGCCTCGATAGGCGTGGCTGGCAGGATCTTTGAAACCAATATAAGCCTCCGTCTCCACGATCTTTCCGGAGAGATTGTAGCCGTCTTTTTGTACCACCAGATATTTCCCCAGAAGCTCTTGAGCCACCAACAGTGTAGGACGATCATAGAATTTCCTATCCAGCTTTTTTCTCATCGCTTTGCTCACCACCAGGAATACTCAGTCAGGATAGGAGGTCTCTGAAAAACCAACGGAACAGAGGAATACTATGGAGTGTTCACCTTTAGGTGAACCGTATAAAAGCTCTTTGTCTCGCAAGATGCTTCAGGTCAAGCTAAAGCTTGACACTCCAGTAAAACCTTTTTCCAACTGACTTTTTAAGAGGTCTCGAATTATCTGCTTGTCGCAACCTGAAGGTTGCGGCTACCATTTTACAGCGTTTTGAGGCGGGATAAATTCCCGCCTCTATGGAGGAAAAATAGTCCTATTATCCATAGGGCAGGGCATTTAGCCCTGCCAATAACGTTTTTCAACAACCCTCTTCCCTTTACGCAACCTGAAGGTTGCGGCTACCATTTAGGTATTGCTTCCACCTTATCTGGTTAGGGCAGGGGTTCAACCCCTGCCCTAACGCAATGTGACATTCTTCATCCACCATTCGTCATTCGATTTGATCTATCTTGCTCAAGACAAATGGATGCATTTCCTCTTTCTTCATTTTTTTGATAGCCAAAATTCCCCTTTGGTCGCCGATCTCTCCCATCGCCTCCACTGCAAAAGCTCTGGTTGCCCAGTTCTCATCTTTCAGTTTTTCCACAAGTTGAGGCACCGCTTTTTTATCCTTTAATTTACCCAACGACTCGATGGCTAAGTGTAAGGTCGACTGAGCTGAATGATCCAAAAGGAAGAGCAAAGGTTTGATTGCTGGCTCCCCTATCTGCACCAGGGAATTTGCTGAACTCATGCGAACACTAAAGTGGGAATCGGACAGACCACGAACCAGATGGGGAATTGCCCTTTTGTCCTTCATCCTCCCCAAAGCCACCGCCGCACTTTTTCTGACCACCTCTACCGAATCCTCCAGGCGCAAGCTTACATCACTGAATGCCAAGGTGTCGGCAATCTTTCCCAATGCTTCACAGCCATGACTTCTGACATTGTAGTCATCTCTGTCCAGCAGAGCTATCAGCGGCCTGACCGCCCGGCTATCTTTGATGTCGCCAAGAATCCGGATGGTGAGTTTCGTTACCTCTTTGTTTTCGCTCTTCAGACTGTCTACCAGGGGCATGACCGCAGGCTCTCCGATCTTTCCCATGATGCGAATTAAGGTCCATTTTTCTCTGGCGCTCTGAGTGGTCAATTTTTCCAAAAGGTATGGAACCGCTTTTTCTCCCATCTCTACCAGCGTGCTTTCTGCAGGCTGGGCTTGATCTCTATATTTTTCCAATCCTCCACATGCCAATACAAAAAGGCTATCCACTTTTTTCTTTACCTCATCTTCCGCATTCGAGTTTTTACAAAACCCGTATCCTGCTAAAAAGATGACAAAAAAGCAGATGATAAATGATTTAAATTTGCTCATGGTTCGAGCCTTTCTTTTTGTGATGACTTTTGCTCACCTATCTATCCCCACCCCCCACTTTGATGGGCTGGTCCACCAGGTGCTGTCCATTCCGTTTCCGTTATACCCATCTTTACCTGAAAGATCTAAAAGCATCCCCACGGATCCGTAATCTCTTCTGGGGTTGCCGTAACCTTGAGTGTTGTCTTTTATGCTAACGTAGTACCCATCATCGCCTTTTTCATCCACTAGAATTCCGAATCCATTGGCACTCCCCGCCCCCTGAGATAGACTTTGGGCAACATAGTTGTCGTTACCCGACTTATCCCACAACATTCCCAATGCGAGATCGTGTCCACAGCCCTGGGAGACGCCATGGGAAATATATACGTCATCCCCGCTTCTATCCTCCAGGATTCCCAAGCACAGATGTGTTCCCGCTCCCTGGGCATATTGAAAGGATACATACTTGTCGTTGCCCTCGGCGTCCATCAAAGTTCCCAGACTAAACCAGTAGCTTGCCCCTTGGCCAAATATATCTGAGGTATACACATCGTTACCGGATAGGTCAAACAGGATTCCAATTCCGCCGGACATCATCGGTCTCAATCCGTAGGCAAAACCCTGTGAAAGACTGATATAGTGATCCTTGTACCGCAAGATGTCTTTGTATCTGCCGCCGGCAAAATAGTTATCATTTCCTGAGGAGTCGATCAAAGCGCCAAGTCCGGACACAAATCCAAAGCCCTGGGCAAAGAGCGCACCGGAATATTGATCGCTTCCCGCCATATCTACGAGAAAACCCATCCCGAAACTGCCGGCACCCATGGTAAAAGTGTCACCAAAGTATTTGTCATCCCCCTCCTCGTCTACAAGCATGCCCACGCCGAAAAGACCAGAACCCAGAGAAAAATTCTTTGTTAGATATGTATCATCGCCGGAAAGATCAAACAGTATTCCTGTCCCAAAGAAGCCGGAACCATAAACAAAATCGCACTCGGCTCGATACACATCGTTTCCGCCAAGATCAATGATAACTGAGGAACCGCCATCTTTCTTCTGGTTTGCCGAAATGCTATATTCATCATCTCCGCCCAGGTCAATTATGACAGCCGGAGACCCACTATACCTAGATGAACCAGATCCTCCTATGATGATCTCGCCAGAAGATGTCTTCAATCTAAATATCAGATTGTTCTCCTTATCTTTTTTGTTTTTTACCAACGGTTTTGGGGCAGGCGCACTTTTCACGTAATCCTTCAGGAGAGGAAGGCAAGCCTGAGTGGCAAAAGCAAGCTCTTCTCCTGCCCAAAGTATTTTCTCCAGGTCTATTTTGGCAAGATAAGGAATCATCTCCTTAGCCAGCTTCTCTTCATAATCTGTTTCTTTATCCAACTCCTCCGGACTTTTGAACTCATCGTTTACATCCTCTAACAGAATAAGCGGAAAATTGCTTCTGAGTAGAGTTATCTCCTCGTCGGTTAGTTCGGCAAATGCTTCCAGTGTTTTTGAATCCGCGGCTTTTTTTCCCAAGAAAAGATAAGCAAGAGAGTTTCTCAAGGGTTGGGGAAGTTTTTTCAACGTCTTGGCATATTCCCGAATAAACTGGTTGTTTTCAAGATCCAAATCCTGGCAAGCCAGATTATCCCCCAAAGGTGAAGTCGGTTTTCCTCTCATTTTGAGATATGGAGAAAACACCGAGGGCAAGGAAAATCTTCTTTCCTCCAGAGTGGCTTCAGTCCACTGCGAAAGGACTTGTGAGTTAAAAGAAGTTACATTCAAAGGTTTTCGCATTAACTTATCAATCAATTCCAATCTAAAGGAGTCAACATCAACGTAATCATCTCTGAACCTCAAATCCTCTGGCGTCATCTTTATGCATCTTAGGGCGTCGGCAAAAACCTCATCAAAATCTGATTTGAGTGTGAGAAGTGAATCCGATGCTTCTTCTGAGGGGGCCCAAGGACTAAGGATAAACAGAAGAGAAAGAATGAAAACGATTAAAAAAGGTTTTTTCATTTTTCTACCTCAACTTTTGCCCCGGCGATACGTTTTTTCCTGTAGATGATCTTCAACACCACGATGCTAACTTCATATAAAAAATACAAAGGACCTGCCAGCATGAACTGAGAAAACACATCCGGAGGGGTGATAACTGCCGCCAGCACCAAAATAGCTGTAATGGCATATCTTCTACCCTTTATCAAAGTCCTTGGGGTTATTATTCCGATCTTTCCCAAAAAATAGGATATGACCGGAAGCTCGAAAACCGAACCGAATGCTAAAATCATATAACTGACGAAGCTGATGTAATCTTTGATCTTGATCATGGGCTTCAGCTTTTCTGTCCCAAAGCCCATAAGAAATTTTATACTCAAAGGTACCACAAATAAAAAGCAGAAGCCCGCACCTATCAAAAAAAAGATGGTGGAAGCAAGCACTGCCGGAATTATCAATTTGACCTCTCTCTCGAAAAGCCCAGGAACTATAAACTTCCAAATATGGTAGAATATCACCGGCACGCTGATGATGATACCAGCGATCAGCGATATCTTTATGCGAGTGGAGAAAGCTTCGGTGGGCGCCATAAAGTAAACTTCCGGGATGGGACGGGTGACAAGTTCTATCAATTTTTCGGAAAAAATATAAGCTCCGATGGAAAAAAGGATGATACAGATCAGGGATTTGATTATTCTCCCCCGCAATTCCTCCAGATGATCCAGAAAACCCAGTTCTTTTTCTTCTTTGCCCATTTTTTCTACGGTAATTTAATTATAAACACTTTTGACTTACAATTTCTTTGATTTTACCACCAGGACTTTCTTTATGGCGACGTGAAAGAACGTTTTGCGATTTACGAAGTGCCGGAGGCATTTGGGGTAACCTTTCGGTTTCGACCAAGATAAACTCCGAGAACTACAAAGGTGCTGATAATCAACATTTTCCTTTAATCACTCATTCGCTGACCTTTTTTATTGTATTTGGGAGAGTACCGTTGGACAATTTTTTCCTCTAACTCCTTACGGCCTAATTTTGTTGAGAGCACTGAAATCTTAATCTTTTCTTTTAACCAATCCTCAACTTTCTTTTCGATATGAGGTGGGAATTTTTCCTTGCTGTTTGCATTTTTATAGCCCTTCAAAGTCGAAAAATTAGCCCTTCCTATATTTCTACGGAGGCTGTGATGACGCGAATCTCGGAGATCCTTCATTCGACCGCGAATATTGCCAGTTTCACCAACATAAACCACCTTACGGTTCTCAAATACTACATATACCCCAGGCTCTTCTGGAAAATCTTTTGCCCAATCAATGGTTAGGTCTACTTTTTTCTTATTTCCGTTTCTTATCAGTCTATTTTCCATATCCTCAAGATGAGATTCTATTTGTTTGTGCGATAACATAATCCCTCCTTTCCCGTGCCCGCCAGGTCCCCTGACCTGGCGGGAAGTGCCTAATGTTGCGGGGTAAGGTACCCCGCAACAACAACCGGACTTTCCAGTTTTTTCAACAAACTTACTTCAAAAGGCCCTTCAACTCATCCATAAATTCATTAATGTCTTTAAACTTGTGATATACCGAGGCGAATCTCACATAAGCCACTTCATCCAAATCCTTTAACCTTCTCATCACCTCCTCACCCACCTCTTTGCTGGTGATCTCTTGCTTGGAAAGATTCTGCAACCTTTCTTCTATCTCATCCACGATGGAGGAGAGCTTTTTAGAGCTCATGGGGCGTTTCTTGCAAGCCAGTTCAATTCCTCTTTGAAGTTTTTGTCGGTCGAACGGTTCCCTTCTACCATCATTTTTGATGATAGTCAAAGAAACATCCTCCACGTACTCGTATGTAGTGAAACGCTTCTTACACGATTCGCATTCCCTTCTTCTTCTAACCGATCTTCCATTCTGCGAGGTGCGCGAATCCACCACCCGATCCTTCTCATGTCCACAAAAAGGGCATCTCATTTTGTATTATTGCCTTTCTTTAACTTTTTGACCTTTGGCCATCTTTGTAAATTTGTATTTTGATTTTCGCCTCTTTTAGCATCTGCATTGACATCGGGTCTGGATAACTATCCTTGATTACAATTTTTTTTATTCCGGCATTTATGATTAGCTTACTGCACAAAATACATGGTTGAGTGGTGGAATACATGGTGCTGTCCGCAATGCTCACTCCGAACAAAGCCGCCTGAACGATGGCATTTTGTTCCGCATGAGTGGCTCGACACAGCTCATGTCTTTCTCCGGATGGAATACCAAGCTTGTCTCTTAGGCAACCTATATCCAGACAATGCTTGAGTCCGGAGGGAGCACCGTTGTATCCGGTTGTTAGAATCTTTTTATCTTTAACTATCACCACTCCCACCTGTCTTCTGAGACAGGTAGAGCGGGTTGCCGCCAACTCGGCAATGCTCATGAAGTATTCATCCCAGGAGGGACGTGTTTTTGATCCACGGAGTTTCCCTGCTGTAGTTTTCTTCTTTCTTTTTTGTAAAGTGGTACGCTTTGTTTTCATTCAAAAGTTATTCTCACCGAAGTGCCGATTTTCCCTTTCAATGCTTTGTCCGCACTCCCTTGATTTATAGCAATCTCTAAGAATCCGGAACTTCCCATCAACGCACCCACTTCTTTTTCCGGGATTTCAAAGTATGATCGAGCTAATCGTTTTATCTGACTCTTCCCCACAACCATCTTACCAATTTTTTTATTCTGTAGAAACTCTGCCCCGATATTGGTGACCAAGTTTCCAAAACCATCTATATGAATGACTTCTCCGGCCAAGCCTTCTTTTAATGATTTTGGCTCTGGAATAATCAGCTTAAAACATTCTTTTGCAGTGTTGCCGAATTCTTTTAAGTCCACACCTAAGGAGAGATACGCCGACACCGGAGCAAAGACGTCTCTGGCATGAAAGGTGCTGGAGAGCTCGGCTAAAAAATATTTTTTGTTGGAAAGAACCCTTATTTCTGTTAGTCCTTCCTTCTGATAGACAAAGCTAAAGACTCCGTTATCAGGGCCAACGAAGGAGAAGCCTTCTGATTTTATCAGAAGCGGCTGACGCGAGATTCCCACCCCTGGATCAACCACCACCAGATGAATGCTCCCTTGAGGGAAATATCTGTAAAAATTGTTCAAAGCAAACGCCGCACCTAAAACATCGAACGGCTCTATTTGGTGGGTGACGTCCACCACCTCCACCTCAGAGTTGATTCTTTTGATCACCCCTTTGACCGCTCCCACATATCCGTCTTTGGTGCCAAAATCGGTGGTAAGTGTGATTATTGGCTTTCCCATTTACAAAAGTGTGAAAACTTTAGATAAACCGATGAATTGATATTTAGCCTTTAATCGGTTATGTTTATCTCTGGACTTTGCCAGAGCATACACAATATTAAAGGCTTGCAGAAAAATGGCAAGGATTTTCTTTTTACAAATCCAACAAATTCAATCCGGTCTCAGGGTCGAGTTTTCTTTCGACTTTGGTGTCAGATGGTATGATAAAGAATTCTCCGGTGGCAGAGATGGTGGCAGAAAAAAGATGACCGAAGTAAGCTTTAGCATCCGGTCCTCCAGCCACCACGTGAGCATGAACAAATGGCTTTCCTTCGACGTAAGATATCGAACCAGTGAGGCTACCGAACTCCATGTCTTCTTTGAAGAAATTCTTAACGTATTTTTTCTTGGCAGAGTCAAAATAACCTAGGGTTGCATCCCTGAAAGCGCCCAGTCCAAAAACAAAACCGCCTAAAATTTTTTGCTCTTCCACAAAAGAAGACAAGGAGCTTATCACCTCTTCCTCTTTTATCAATCTGAGCAGAAAGCCATTTTGAGTTTTTCTGAATTGCATATTTCTCCTCCTTTGGAAATAAATTTGCCCTTAATGGAAGATCTCATCGGAAGGTTTCTCTATTAGACAGATTATGCTGAAAGAGTTTGAGGTGTTTGTTCCGCATTGGATCTGCCTAAAGGCAGACACTCCAAAATCGCCCCATGTAGGGACAGCCCTTGTGGCTGTCCTCCTTGAACATGGGACAGGGACAAGCTCTGTCCCTACACAAATGGCGTTTTTTCAAATCAGCTTATACAGTTTCCTTTTTTATCCAGTTTAAGTAATTTTCAAATCCGGCTAAAATAGGTAAAGCTACAATCTCTGGGACTTCATAGCTATGAAGCTCCAGAACTCTCTTTTTCAATTTTTCAAAAAGCCCATCTTTGGTCTTGGCTATAAGGAGAATCTCCTGTTCTGAGGATATTTGACCCTTCCACCTAAAGGTTGACTTCACTCCCCTGATCAGATTAACACAGGCGGCCAGTCTCTCCTTTACCAGAGCGGAAGCGATCTTGTTTCCCTCCTTCTCAGATGAGGTGGTGATAAAAACAAGAATATAATCCGTCATCTGTTGATCTTCCTTTTCAAGATCTGTTCAATTCGATTCACCTTGCCGGTCAGTCGATTCTTAGCCTTCTTGCGGTCGTCGATGGTTATCACCATATATACACGGTTGCTCTCCTTCATCATGCTGTCACGGCATTTTTTGATTACCTTGAATACCCGACCCCAGCTTCCTTCCACTGCCGTGCTCATGGCAGAGATGCGATAGGGCAAGCCGCTTCTGTCCACAATGTCAATCGTTTTGGCTACATACTTGCTCACCGACGCTCCTTTGTCTGTAGGAAAAATGCTGAAGGAAACTAACATAAAATCCTCCTTTGTTTGCGAGTATGGTTATTTCCCAACAGATGAAACAGATGATTAAGACCATTGTTTCCTCACGGCGAATCCTTGGGGACCAATCCGTTCAATCCGCTTGATCCGTTGACCCATCTTTTAAATCTGTTGGGAATTCTTATTCAATTCCCAACTCCTCTTTTACCTCCTTTACAGCGGCAACCATTACTTTTAATTTTTCCTCTGCCTCCTCCGGCGTTCTGGTCTTAAGACCACAGTCCGGGTCGATATAAACTTTCTCAATGGGGAAAACCTCTAAAGCTTTTTTTATATTCTCTTTCACCTTATCTTTTTTTTCAATAATATGGCTGTGCACATCCAGAACCCCAACTGCTATCTCCTTGGTGAACTTGGGATGTTTGAATATATCCAGATTAGCAAAATTACTATTGGCAAATTCGAGGTCCAGTTGATCCACTGCCAGATTGAGAATCCGGGGATAGATGACCTTAAAATCGCCATAGCAGATGTGAGAAATAGTTTTTGCCTCAATCCCCTCGGTAACGATCTTCATGGCTTCGATAGCCAACTCGATTTCATCCGGGCGGGTGGAGATGGCAGGTTCATCAATCTGAATATATTCAGCACCAGCCTTTTCCAAATCCGCCACCTCCTGGTGTATCTCTTTGGCTAAAGCCAAAACCAGTTCTCTGCGATCAGGATAATACTCGTTGAATGACCAATCACATATGGTGTAAGGTCCAGTCAACATCCCTTTGACCGGTTTTTTAGTTAAGCTCTGGGCATACTTAAACATCTCCACCGTTATGGGCTTCTCCCTTTTCACTTCACCTTTGACCACCGGCTTTCGATAGTATCTATTTCCATAGGATCGCACCAAACCGCTTATTCCAAATCCTTTCATTCTCTCTGCGAAGTAGGTGACCATATCTCCACGTTCCATCTCCCCATGAACCAAAATATCCAGTCCGATTCTCTCCTGAAGTCGGATACATTCCTCTGTGGCTTTTTTCTCTAAACCAGAGAGCTCTTCCTCCGAGATTTTACCGGAGGCAAACTCATTTCTGGCTTTAACTAAATAAGCCGGCTTAGGAAAACTTCCCACTGTCGTGGTCAGCAGCATGAAAGTCCTCAAATGCTTTTAGGGTTCGACTTCCAAATCTCAGGGATCAAATTCGAGCGCCATTATTCTATATATACGTGATAAGTTGCGGGGTAAGGGTACCCCGCAACAACGGGTTCACAGATTTTATGCCTCTTTACCGATACGAATCCAATCTTCTGCGGCCATTTTGGCTTCTGCATTCTTATTTAATTCTAATTTTGAGTTTGGAAACAACTTACAATACTCAAATATAAAGTTTGACATTGCTATTTTTATCACGCCTACGGTTCCAGCAAACAAAGCCGATTGGACCTGTGCGGTATTAGCTTGGCTTAGTTGCAATATGCTTAGACTACTAGAATGAGCATAACCGCATAAATATCTATAAACATGCTCTGCATGTAATTCAGATAATTCTGCATCTAACGCTATTTCTCTCCATGACATGTTTTCACACTTTCCGCCCAAAATCTTATTTCTCCAATTTCCTTCCAAAATCCTTTTTTGATGTTTCTTATTTAGTTTCAGGAATATTTTATTATTCTTGAGAATTTGTTCATAATTTTGAATACGTTTTTGCTCATTAGCCCGAACCTTTTTCGCTTGTTGTTCACGGATTTGGATAGAGGGTAAAGATTTTTGTCTCTCCTTCAAGCCACCTAATTGCCAAGAATAAAATCTAAAATTACGCTCTTCCTCAGTAACTTTCGAACCGAAAATATAATGAAAAGCCAGAAAAGACTCAATGGTCGCACGTGCCAGCACATTTATCGAGGCTACGTCAAAAAAACCAACTTTTGTGGAAGGGAAGTCATCTATGTTTGTGCCTCGAGACAAATAAAAAACAGAGGCGCAATGGCAGAAGAACTTTCTGGCTAACGACTCTGCTTCGAACAATTTCTGGTTCAGTTGCACGACACCTCTATTACAGTCTACGACCCTGAAGAGCAAATCCAGAATGATTAGGTATTCTTTGTCTTCTTCCATCTCACATTCAAATCTCTCGCCGCCTTTACCTCGTCCAAACGGGTAACCGGGGTATTCTGGGGAGCGGATATAACAATCTCTGGGTTTTCCTCCGCCTCTTTGGCAATCTGAATCATAGCATGTATGAACCCATCCAAGCTCTCCTTGCTCTCCGTCTCAGTTGGCTCGATCATCAAAGCTTCGGGAACGATCAACGGAAAATAAACTGTGGGAGCATGTAATCCAAAATCCAAAAGCCTCTTGGCGATATCCAGAGTTTTGACTCCTTTTGCTCTTTGATTCACCCCGGAGAGAACGAACTCATGCTGACAGACATCATCATAAGGAAGGAGATAATAGTCTTTTAAGTTCTCCTTTAAATAATTTGCGTTAAGTATCGCATTTTCACTAACTTCCCTCAAGCCCTTTGCTCCAATCTGGCGAATGTAGGCATAGGCTTTGACCATCACCCCGAAGTTACCATAAAAGCCATGCATCCTGCCGATGGATAAGGGACGTTTGTAATCCAAATAATATTCTTCCTCTCTTTTCTTATTGATTCTCTTTGTCACCAAAGGAACAGGAAGGAAGGGAGCTAAATTTGCTTTTACCCCTAATGGCCCGGAGCCGGGCCCTCCCCCTCCATGAGGAGTGGAGAAAGTTTTATGTAAATTGAAATGAACCACATCAAACCCCATATCTCCCGGTTTTGCTATCCCCATCATGGCATTGAGGTTAGCCCCGTCCATATAAAGCAATGTTCCAGCATCATGTACCACCTGAGAGATCTCCAAAATTTGAGACTCAAACAATCCCAGAGTATTAGGATTGGTGAGCATTAAAGCCGCCACGTCTTCATTCATCACTCTTTTCAATTCCTCCACATCCACCAAACCCTTTTGGTTGGACTTGATCTGAATGGTGGAGAAGCCAGCGGTAACCACAGAGGCAGGATTGGTGCCATGAGCTGAATCAGGTATTATCACCTTGGAGCGGGGCTTTTTGTTTTTTCTGTGATAGGCATTGATCATCAAAAGTCCAGTCAACTCACCATGCGCACCTGCGGCTGGCTGTAAGGTGATTTGATCCATCCCGGCGGTCTCTTTTAAGTATTCCCCCAGTTCAAACATCAATTTAAGCGCTCCCTGCACGGTCTCCTCTGGTTGATGTGGATGCAGATTCAAGAACCCAGGGAGGCGAGACAGGGTTTCGTTTATCTTGGGATTATATTTCATGGTGCAGGAACCCAGAGGATAAAATCCCTTATCTATATGGTGGTTTAAAATCGAGAGCCGAATAAAATGCCGGGCAACATCCACCTCACTCACCTCTGGCAATGCGGGTGGATTTTTTCTTAATAAATATTTCGGGATTAGCTCTTCGGATTCCTTCTCAGGAACATCCACCGAAGGAAGGGAAAAACCTTCTCTTCCCGGTGAAGAGAGTTCAAATATCAATTTCTCACTCATCTATCAAAACTCCTCTATTGTAAAGATGCTGAGTCAAGCTTTAGGGCTTGTTGAAAAAGTTACACTCCGAGGCGGGATGACGGAGACCCGTCCGGGAACTCCCGCCCCTATGGAAGGCAATTACTTATCATCCATAGGGCCCGCCTTTGGCGGGCCGAAGGATTTTTCAAGGTCCCTTCAGCTTAACCGAGGTTCCGCTAAAGCGGAACACTCCATTTGAGACATAATTTTATGTTTTTGATTTTACCTTCTCTTTTGCTATAAGATCGACCTGCTTCCTTACTTACATCCGTTTTATCCGTTTCATCCGTTCAATCCGTTGACTCCTCCATCTGTTCCCTCCGTTCAATCCGTTGACCCTTTAAGCTCCTTTATCTTATCCTTAACCCAACCCGTATCCGGCGAATCCGGATGCTGAATCAGAAATTTTCCATAAAGCTCTAAAGCTTTGGTGGTGTCTCCTGCCTCAGCGTAACAATAAGGAATATACCTCTCGGCGACAGTTTCCATCTCGCTTTTTGGAAACTTCTGCAGAAAATACTTGAACGCATCTACTGCCTTCAAATACTCTTTCTTTCTCAACTTCAGCCAGGCTATGTTAAAAAGTGCATTGGCAGAATTACCCTTCTCGTCCTCTGGATCCAGATCCACCACCTTGCTGTAATATGAGCTTGCTTCTTCATACATCCGGCGCCCCTCAAACTTATCTGCCAGGCGGAAAGCCAACACCGCATCCTTCGGGTCAGCTTCGAATCTTTTTTCAAGGTCCTCTAAGGTGTTTTTCCCCTGAAGATAATCTTGAATAGTGGATACAAATTCTTCTGGTGGGAGATACCCGTATATCCGATCGACCTCTTCCCCGAAACTGTTCATGAGTATCACTGTCGGGAAACCTGCGATTTTGTATTGTTCTCTACACAGGGTATCTTGCTTTGCCTCCGCCCTTACAAAAACCATCTCTGTGGACAGATCAATTACACTCTGATGGGTAAAGGTTGAATCCTCTAACCTCTCACACCACTTGCACTCATCAGACCAGAACTCAGCAATTATTGGCTGATTTTTCTCTGAAGCAAGCTGGGAAGCATCCTCAAGTGAGGAAGCCCACTTTATCTCATTTGGAGCCTGCTTGGCACAGGAATTCAAAATCACAAGCCCCAGAAAAAAAACCATCCCGCAACGGACTACATATCTCATCACTGCCTCCACATTTTATCTTTGTGTTTCCACACGAATGGTTAAAGGTCCCTCACCGTTTGCTCCTTTATGGCTAAACTCTCCTCATATTTATCCTCCGGGACATAGATTTTGTATCCACCTTTTCCTTTGGTGACATATCCCAGTCCCTCCTCAAAGAAACTTCCGGAAGATCTCATATAACAAGGGATGTTGCTGTTCTCCAGAGTCTCTCTGAGAAATTCGGCGTAGACTTTATTTCTGGTGCTATATAAAAGAACTAAATTCTCCGGCAACTCCTCATCCCCATCCAGCCCTTCTAAGTCTGCGTCCTCCGGAAGTTCTTCCACCAAATCACATTCGCAATCCGGGCATCTCTTTGTCCCCGCGCTATATTCCGCTTTGCATAAGGGACAGAATGGCATAAGTCTCCTTCGAATTCACTTCAAAGTTTAGTTTGCAAATTCTTTGATCTCATAGATGGGCCAGCAATTGGTCTTTAGTCATTTCGCTGTATTCTTCAGCAGGGCGTATCCATACATTCGAAGAAAAAGTCACGTAGCCCCGCCAAAGACGGGGCAGGCAAGCCATAAAGGCTTGTCTACGCGCACCTTATCAAAAAACGCAAAAGCTTTATTTTAAAGTCCCCTTTAAAAATCAGCACACATCAGATTTATCCTTATATTTTCACCCTGAATCCACATTCAGATTTTCGTATCAAGAGAGTTTTCTTAACTCATCTACCAAATAGTCAATCTCTTCTTTAGTCCTTTTCTCAGTCACGCACACCAGAAGCTGATTTTTTAATTTTCGATCGAAAAAACTCAAATCCACCCCGGCAAAAATGTTTCTTTTCAAAAGTGATCTTATAATCTTTTTCGGAGGTAGGAGAGTTTCTATTACAAACTCCTTAAAGAAAGAGGCATCATCTCGTTTTCTGAAGCCATCGATTTTGGTGATCTCTTCTGCCGCATAATGACTTTTTTGTAGACACAACTCTGCCACCTTCTTTATTCCAGATTTTCCCATCACGGAAAGATACACGCAGGCGGAAAGTGCACATAATGCCTGGTTGGTGCAGATGTTGGAGGTAGCCTTCTCTCTTCTGATATGCTGTTCTCTGGTCTGAAGCGTCATGACGAAGCCGACTTTACCCTGAGTATCGGTTGTAGCCGCCACAATCCTCCCGGGCATCCTTCTGACCAGAAACTGTTTGGCGGCAAAATACCCTAAATATGGTCCCCCCAGGTTGAGGTTGCCTCCCAGAGCCTGTCCTTCTCCCACTGCAATGTCCGCATTATACTCCCCAGGTGTCTTCAAAATCCCCAGGGAGATGGGATCACAAACCAAAACCAGAAGGGCACCCACCGAATGAACCAAAGGTTCTATCTTTAAAACATTTTCTAACAAGCCAAAGAAATTCGGGGTTTGAATGATGACACAGGCAACTTTATCGGAAAGCTTCTTTTTAGTCTCTTCTACGTCTACCAAGCCTTCAACCAGAGGAAGCGATCCCACCTTCAGCTTAATCGAACCGCAATAGGTGTTGATGACCTTCCTGTAATTGGGATTCAAAGATCCTGCCACCAAAATCTCTTCTCTTCCGGTATGGGCATGTGCCAACAAAGCCGCCTCCGCTGTGGCAGAAGCTCCATCATACATGGAGGCATTTGCCACATCCATGCCGGTCAACTCACAGATTAAAGATTGAAACTCGTAGATGGCCTGAAGAGTTCCCTGGCTCACCTCAGCCTGATAAGGGGTATAAGCGGTATAATACTCAGATCGGGAGATTATGTGGTCTACTATGGCCGGGATGAAGTGATCATATGCTCCCCCACCCAGAAAGCTGATCATTTGGCTGGCATCCTTATTCTGGCTTGCCATCTCACCTAAGAGCCTGGTAAGCTCCAGCTCAGATAAAGGTGGCGGAAGTTTTAATTCTTCATGAAGTTGGATCGAATCGGGGATTGCCTGAATCAAATCAGAGAACTCATTCACCCCGATCTTTTCCAGCATCTCTTTTCGGTTCTGATCGGTATTGGGTACGTAGCTCACAAGGCTAAGAAATTTAAGATTTATCCAAAACCACCCTCTGCCTACTGCCTACTGGAAACTGCATACTGGATACTGCCTTCACCCTCCCACCAATTTCCTGTAATCTTCTGGTGAGAGAAGGGTATCCACTTCCTTTGGATCTTTAATCTTCACCTTGATGATCCATCCCTCTCCATAAGGATCGGAGTTGATCAGATTTGATTGCGACTCAAGCTTGGAGTTTATCTGTGTCACCTCTCCGGTGACTGGAGAGAAAAGATCCGACACTGCCTTTACCGCCTCGATAACTCCAAACGGCTTCATCTGCTCCACTTGGGTTCCCACACCAGGCAACTCCACAAACACTACATCTCCCAGCTCTCTCTGAGCATAATCGGTGATCCCCACCGTGGCAACATCGCCCTCCAACTTTACCCACTCGTGCTCTTTGGTATATTTCAGGTCATCTCTGATCTGGACACTTGCTTCCACGTTTCCTCCTTTCTTTAGTTACGAACCATGAATTGAATCGGTTAAATCCAAATGGATTAAATCAAGCTTTTTCAACCTCCTGTAACTGCTCTTTAAGTATCTCATCAATTAAAGAGGTGGTGAACTGGCCGCTTATAAATCTTTTGTCTGCCAGAATTTTCTTATGAAAATCGATGGTGGTTGGAATTCCTTCAATGATGAATTCGTCTAAGGCTCTTCTGGCTTTTAGGATCGCCTCCTCTCTGTTTTTTCCACGGGCTATCAACTTGGCGATCATGGAATCATAATAGGGAGGAATCACATACTTGGCGTAAGCATGGGTATCCACTCTTATTCCAGGACCTCCGGGAACATGGAAGCTTTCGATCATTCCCGGAGCAGGAAGAAAACCCTTCAGAGGATCCTCGGCATTAATTCTGCATTCAATGGTATGCCCTTTCAGACAAATGTCATCCTGGGAAAGTCTGAGCTTCTCCCCGCAAGCTAATCGGATCTGCTCTTTGATCAGATCCACATCTGTGACCTCCTCGGTGACCGGATGTTCCACCTGGATGCGGGTGTTCATCTCCATGAAGTAAAAATTTTTGTCACAATCGACAAGAAATTCAACGGTGCCAGCACTCAGGTAGTTTACGCTTTTGGCGCCTTTTACCGCCACATTTCCCATTTTCTCTCTCAGCCCTTCATCCATCACTGGTGAGGGAGATTCCTCTAAGAGCTTCTGGTGCCGCCTCTGCAGGGAGCAATCTCTTTCTCCAAGATGAATCACATCTCCGAAGCTATCCCCCAGAACCTGAATCTCGATATGTCGGGGATTGGAGACATACTTTTCAATGTAAACCTCCGGGCTTCCGAAGGCGGCTTCTGCCTCTAATTTTGCCATCTGAAATCCCTTTTTCAACTCAGCTTCGTTTGTGGCTATCCTCATCCCCTTACCGCCACCTCCGAATGAAGCTTTGATAATTACCGGGAATCCGATACGATAACATAGATTCAACGCCCTCTCCTCCGATTCCACTACCCCATCACTTCCTGGTATCACCGGAACACCAACTTTCCTCATGGTATCTTTGGCAAGGGCTTTATCTCCCATGAGCCGGATGGTCTCAGATGAGGGACCGATGAACTTTATGTCACAGGATTCACATATCTCAGCAAAATCAGGATTTTCTGCTAAAAATCCGTATCCGGGATGGATGGCGTCGGCGTTGGTGACTTCAGCCGCGCTGATTATCCTTTTGGGGTCTAAGTAGCTATCCTGAGATTTGGCAGGACCTATGCAAACGTCCTCGTCTGCGAAGCGAACGTGCAGTGATTGGGTATCTGCCTCGGAGAAGACCGCCACCGTGGCTATGCCCAACTCCTTGCAAGCCCCGATGATACGTAAGGCGATTTCTCCCCGATTGGCAATTAGCACCTTCTTAAACAAGAGATCTCCCAACTAATTCTTTCAATTAGAGCCAAAGCCCTATTTTTAAACTTTTCTATTCTTCCCCCTTCTGTGTAGTTTTTTCGAACTCGTGCCATCCTCTATCTGCGGCGCCGGTGATGCCTTTAATCCTAAGCTCAAAATCATCCGGATTGGAGGCTTGAGTCAGAGCCTCCTCATAGGAGATCATGCCCTGTTTGTAAAGATGCATGATGGACTGGTCAAAGGACTGCATGCCGTACTGGATAGCCCCGCTTTCGATCAACTCAATGATTAAAGGCGTTTTCAAGGGATCGACGATATACTCTTTGACCAGACCGGTACTAACCAGCACCTCCACCGCAGGCACCCGTCCCGGAGCATCACATCGGGGCAAAAGCCTCTGGCAAACTATCGCCTTCAGTGTGGCAGATAAAAGAAGCCTGATCTGCTGATGCTGATGAGTGGGGAAGAAGGAGATGATACGGTTTATGGTCTCCACCGCGTTCAGGGTATGCAAAGTGGTCAGAACCAGATGTCCGGTGTCGGAGGCGGTCAAGGCTATGGACATGGTCTCCAGGTCCCTTATCTCTCCAATCAGGATGACATCCGGATCCTGACGAAAAGCGTGTCGCAAGGCGGTGACAAAGGACTCAGTATCTCCTCCCACCTCTCTCTGGGCAATTATGCCTTTCTTATTGCGATGCATATACTCAATGGGATCCTCTATGGTCAAAATGTTTTCTAAGCGTGTGGAGTTGATATGGTCAATCATAGCCGCCAGAGTGGTGGATTTTCCACTCCCCGTGGTGCCAGTGAGAATGATCATCCCCCGTCGATTATCCGCCAATTTTTTCAACACCGCCGGAAGATTCAACTCCTCGAAAGAAGGTATTACGGTATTCACCGCTCTGATGGCAACTCCCACCGTGCCTCTCTGCCTGTAAAAATTGATTCGAAAGCGTCCCATCTTGGACACGCTCAGGGCTAAGTCCAACTCGTTTCTTTGCAAGAATCTTTTTTTCTGTCCCTCGGTGAGAATCTGATTCATCATCTCTTCCATGTTCTGGGGAGTTGTCGGTTCATCTGTGAGGGGGCGAAGCACACCGTCAATACGTATGGTGGGTTCTACTCCAATTCGAAGATGCAAATCCGAAGCTTTGGTAGAAAGCATCTCTTCTAACATCTGCTTTAACGTCATTATCACCCCTCCTTTTCTTCAAAGCTTATCTTTTAGCAAACTCCACTCGCGCCAAGAACCGATCATCCGTTTAATCCGTTGACTATTTTCTAACAATAACTTCGGCTGAAATGACTTGAGTCTTGAGATTTGAGTATCGAGAATTGAGTTTTAACTCAAATCTCAAGTCTCAAATCTTAGCTAAGCTGGCTCGATCAAAAACAGAGTTTGTCCAAATTCTACTGGCTTGCCATTCTCCACCAGAATTTTAGCCACTCGACCTGCCATCTCTGATTCTATCTCATTCATTAACTTCATGGCTTCGATGATACAGACCACCTGCCCCACCGTTATTTGTTGATTCAACTCCACGTAAGGTTTGGCATCGGGAGCCGGCGCCCGATAGAACGTTCCCACCATGGGAGATTTTACGGGAACCAAATGGTCGGTATCTTCCACAACTGCCTTTACTGGTTCCTGGGTTGGCGCTTGTGCTGGAGCAGGCGTGACCTCTGCCGGTTCAGGCTTTGTTCCCACTGTTATATTAGCAGTTGGGTTCTCCGAAGCCGGAACATTCGACTCTCTGGGCTTTTTGGATATTCTCACCCTCTGCCCCCAACCCGACACCTCCAGTTCACCAATGTCTGATTCCTCCACCAACTTTATCAATTTTCTGATCTTCGATACCCACATAACTTTTCCCTCCTGTTTGAGGGTTTAAGCATGGGATGGAAAATTACAACTTCAAAAACCTCACATGTCCTGATCATTTTCCGTTTCCAGAGTTTAAGAAGGGCGAAGCCTTTAGGTAACTGATCTCAAACTATCGCCTGCCTGCCGTTGCGGGCATGTATTTATTCTTTCCAGTGTTTTTTTGCTCTTTTAAAAATCTCGCGAATAGTCTGTCCTTTATAAAGACGTCTGGAAATTTTTACGCAATCGGTGGGCTTACGATGAAGGAGTCTAAGAAATCTCAGGGCGATAGAAGGTCCAAGAGTCTTATTCAATGTCTCTATCCCTTTAAGTTTAATCTCAGCATCATTCATGGTTTTTGTCTTCATTAATTCTAATCCTTATAATTCGTTGTTATCTTCCTTTGTGGGCATACAATAAATATTTTAACTTGAGATTATAGTTCAATTAAGTTTTTCTCTGATGCAGTTAGAACCTCGCATCCTCTCTGGGTAATTAAAACATCATCCTCTATTCTTACTCCTCCCCAGTTGGGAATATAGATTCCCGGCTCGATGGTGACCACCATTCCCGGTTCTAAAGTTTGCTGATTTGTGGGATTTATCGCTGGATTATCGTGTATCAGAATACCGATTCCATGCCCCAAGCCATGACCAAAATATTTCCCATACCCTGCTTTCTTGATCACGTTTCGCGCTACTTTGTCCAGATCACTCGCCTTCATTTTAGGCCTGGTTTTGCTGATGGCACGTTTCTGCGCCCTTAAAACTATGTTATACACCTGTTTTTGTCTTCTGTTTGCTTTTCCCACCACCACGGTTCTGGTCATATCTGCGGTGTAGCCATCAAAGACTGCGCCGAAATCCATTGTCACAAACTCGTTTTCACCGATTTTTTTGCCGGATGCTACTCCATGTGGCAGGGCAGATCTTTTGCCGGAAGCCACGATGGTTTCATAATAAGGTGTGGAGGAACCGTATCTTTTCATTCTGTATTCAAGTTCAGCAGAAAGATCCAGCTCTCTCACTCCTGGCTTGATAAAATCCAAAATCTCAGAGAAAACCCGATCGGTTATTTTTATAGCTTGTTTTATCTTCTCAATTTCGTTTTTATCCTTTTTTACAATAAGAGATTCCACCACCTTCTCCGTAGGAACTAAAAGACAATCGGGTAAAAGGTTTTTCAGTCTCTGGTAAGTTTTATAGTTTAAGTGATCTGCCTCAAAGCCCATTTTGATTCTGTTGCCTTTGAGAAAAGCTATATCCGTAAGGCTGGAGAAAAGATCACGCTGGGCTATCACCACCTTCAAATCTTTAACCTGCTCTTTTGCCTGCTGTTGGTAGCGAAAATCGGTGAGGAAAATGCAACTTTCCAACGAGATCAAGATCATTCCATTGGTGCCGCTGTATCCGGAAAGATACCTGACATGCGGCAAGAAAGTAACCAGCAAAAAATCTAAGTTCTCCTTTACTAAGATCCTTTGTAACTCCTTGATTCGATTTTTCATGAGAGTGGCTTTCTTAAATTTTATTCATTTTGATCTTTAGGTTTTATGCCTCTTCTTGTAGACAAACGATCCTCCAGTTCAGAAACCCTCTGTTCTATTTGGTGATCCGAGGGATTTCTCTTTTGTATTCTTTTGTAAATTTCTAAAGCCATCGAAATGTGTCCCTGTTTTGCATAAACCTCCGCCAGGCTTTTGGTCTCAAAGAAAATTTTATTTTTCTTCCCAGACTCGTTGGAGGTAGAAGGAACTTTTCCCTTTTTTTCATCTACATTGAAGCGATTACGATTTTCGACTGATGACGACTCCAAAAAGCTCCTCCATTAAAACACCCCCTGACCTTTCTAGTCGCAAAAACGATAACATCTCAAACTCTTCGTGTCAAGGAAAAATTTCCTCAGATGTATAGATACCAAATACAAATTCGTATGAATGCTTCGCATCATGCACTTTTTACGATCCTTTTGTTTCTAATACAGGGTAAGATATCCCGCCTACATCCCAAAAATTATAGCCCTCGATTGATTCCTATGTGCACAGTCCCAAAATACTCGGACATTCTACGATCCAAGTAACGGAAAATATTCTCACCGTGCGAAGAACCACAGACGGGAAGCCATTAAGGCTTTGAGCTTTATGGCGAAAGACAAAATAAAACTAAAACGGATTGCCGAGGTGGCAGGTAAGATGTTGCAGATTGTGCTCCGGCTGGATGTTGTCATCCAGCCGAAAGGGAAGGCGGATGATAACATCCGTCCAAAAGCAACCAACAATCCATTTTGTTCAGACTCGAATTAAAAAACTTACGAAAACTTTGTTGACGAGGTAATAATGCTCAGGATAAAACGGAGAGGTTAGGTGTAGAAGATAAGCAAATAAAAGAAGCGGGAAACGGGGCTCGAACCCGCGACATTCACCTTGGCAAGGTGATGCTCTACCAACTGAGCTATTCCCGCCTACTCTTTTTTGAGTAATATACATGTCCATACAGGTTTGTCAATAATTTTTTGGCTATCTTCTAAGAGACTTCTTTTGCAGGGCTGGGAACCCTGCCTACGAGAATGTAAGTCATTGATTTTCCGTAGGTCGAGCGGACGCTCCCGTCTGGGGGCACCTTGTCCCGACCACTATGGTACACTTTTTCAGAGATCTCTTTTAGTTACATTAATTTGTTGAGCAACTCATAGTAGGTTTTGATACGGTCGGCATAGACTTTTGCCTTCCCTGGACCGTTATATAGCTTAGCAAAGGTGAGGAAGTTTTTCTTCCTCAAGGCGTTAATGAGATTTGAACCCGTTTTTGCAATGAAATCAAAAAATCCGATGATCTGATTTCTTTCGCTTCGGGCAAAAGAGTCAAACATCCTTTTCACGGATTTATATCCGATCTTTTTGTGATTGAATCCCATTATCTGGGGCATCCCCATGCTGATAGAATACGTGGAGAAACACGGGTGCTTTGATCGGGCAAATTCAAACGCCTGCCACTCTCCCGACTGACCTTCCTGGTGAAAAGTTGTCCAGTCCGCAGGATCCAAGTTCGGACCACTTTTAATGGTTTTTCGAAACTTATGTCCTCGCCACGGTTTGTCTGAATTGAATTTGAAATGGTCAAAGAAAAAAGAAGGATGGGATTTTCCCCAGTATCTCCAGAATATGTGATTCTCAAACCGGATGATCATCCTTCCGTCATGGGCAAAGCCCTTTCCGCTTGACTCGACACATAATACTGCCACAGCCACGGCAGGATCTATCTTGAGCATTTTGCTTAAGCCTTCCAGCAGTCCTCCATAATTGTTCCATGTTCTTTTGATCAGTCTTTGTCGGTAGGTAGATTTGCCTGTTATCTTTAGCTTTTTTACTGGTGGGAGATCAACTTTTTTTAGATATTCTTTTTCTATCAGGAATTTTTGATTATCTGCAGGATTCATGGCATTTGTCATTAAAAGGCAAAACTGCTATCTTTCTCTACCTCTCCCTCTTTGTTCCCTTCAGGGTGAACCCCCTCTCCATTTTCCGCAGGATCCATAGGATATGGAGAGGGGGATAGGGGGTGAGGTATTCCACATGTCACCTTAATCAAGCCATTAAGATTTTTTTCTTGTCGTGAATTTTAGTCATTGCAGTAGAGAAGGACCTAATAAAAAAATAGCGGCGCAGGGACTCGAACCCCGGACACGAGGATTATGATTCCTCTGCTCTAACCAACTGAGCTACGCCGCCTTTTCATATTAATCTATAATAAAAATACGAAACTTTGTCAAGTTAAACATCGACAGTTTTTGGGTAATCTCTATTCAAAAAACTTGGTTGCATCTCCGTGGATTATCGCGTTTTCGCGGGCTAAAGGGCGTGCTGAAAAAGTCCCACTTCGGGGCGGGATAAATTCCCGCCCCTATGGGCAACAACAACTTATCACTCATAGGGCAGGGCATTTAGCCCTGCCAATAGGGTTTTTCAACAGATCCTAAAGCCTGCGGCTACCTTTTCTTGAGTAATCAAACACTCACCTCCTCTCCTAAATCGGGAACCATCACGTTTCTAATTCCCAAATCTTTGATTCCTTCAGCTAAAGCCTCAGATTGTTCCTCCTCTCCGTGCACCACAAAGACACCTTTTAAAGAGTCCTTGGTATTATTCACATATTCTAAAAGTTCGTTTCGGTCTGCATGAGCGGAGAATTCGTCAAATATCTCCACTCTTGCTTTTAACCGGTATTGATCTCCAAATATTTTCACCTTTTCTTGTCGCTGGACAATCTTTCGTCCCAGGGTATCTTTTGCCATGAAGCCCACCACCAGAATGGTATTTTTAGGATCTTCGATGTTGTTTTTTAAATGATGCAGAATTCTCCCGGCTTCACACATTCCGGAGGCGGAAATTATGATGCAAGGTTCGTCCATCTTATTCAATCTCTTGGACTCTTCCACATCCCTTATGTAGGTGATATTTTTCCATCCAAAGGGGTTCTCATCCAAAGCTATCATTCGGTTGGTCTCTTTATCGAAGCACTCTGGATGAAGTCTGAAAATGTCGGTCACATTCACAGCAAGTGGACTATCCACGAAAATCTTAATGTGAGGAATTTTGTTTTGGTTCTGTAATTTGTTCAGAAAATAGATCACCTCCTGCGTGCGTCCCAGAGAAAAAGCGGGGATGATGATTTTGCCCTCTTTCCGGATGGTTTCATTTACCACCCGGGCTAATTTCTTTTCGGTTCCTGATGTATCCTCATGCAGACGGTTGCCATAGGTGCTTTCAATTATCATGAAGTGGATGTCCTTAACCATGTCCGGATCTCTCAATATGGGCAGGTTTTTTCTCCCTAGATCCACAATGTAAGCCAGCCTCAGGTTTCTTCCGTTTTCCCTTATATCGAAAATCGAAAGTGCAGAACCCAGGATATGTCCAGCGTCATGGAATGTGAGTTTTATATCAGCAGAGACAAAAAATCCCTTTCGGTAGCCTGTCCCTCTGAACAGAGAAAGCGCTTGTTCCACATCGTCTATATCATAAAGAGGCTCAATGTGAGGTAACCCTTCCCGGTCCCTTTTTTTGTTCAGGTATTGGGCATCTTTCTTTTGGATATAGGCGCTGTCCTTGAGCATAGCCACGCAAAGGTCTCGGGTGGCGAAGGTAGAGTAGATGCTGTTTTGGTATCCCTGTTTTACCAAACCGGGCAGATTGCCGGAATGATCGATATGAGCATGTGAGAGCACCACCCTTTCAACGCTCTTGGGATCGAAAGGAAAATTACGATTCCGGCGATTGGACTCCTCTCTTCTCCCTTGAAAAAGCCCGCAGTCCAAAAGAACCCTCTTTCCATTCGACTCAATTATGTGCATGGAACCGGTGACCGATTTTGTGCCACCCAAAAATTTTATTTTCACAACTCCTCCTTTATAATGGTAACGCAAAGTAAGATGGAATGCTTTTTGTGTAAAGAAAAAAAACGTTGCTTCAGTAAAATTGTTAAGAGATTCTTTTTAGAATTACTAAGGGGAGCATATAATTGTTTACATCCCCCTTTAGAAAAAGGGGGGAAGGGGGGATTCGTATGAATGTGCGTCCCGCCAACGGCGGGACGAGCATACGCATTTGAAACTTGGAAAATCCCCCTTTACTAAAGGGGGATTCGTATGAATGCATACGCATTTCAAGTCAAACCAAAAGCAGGTGTGTGAGAAAAAATCAATGCGAAGCTCGTATGAGTGCATACGCACATTCATACGAATAATAAGATGTAAACTGTTTACTGCTCCTCTTAGTAACTATCATCGTTTCTATCTTCAGTTTAGACCAATGTCTTCCACAAAAGTGAAAAGTGGAGTGAAAAATTAAAAGAGCTTCTATTCTGTTTTTAGCCTTTCAATTAATTTCTTAATGTGATCGGCTTTGGGATCGTTGGGTTGCATCTTTAAGTATCTTTGGTAGGCAAAAACCGCCTCTCTTTTTCTTCCCAGACCTTCATAGGTCAATCCAAGTTGATAATATCCCAAGGCAAAATGGGAATCTATCTGCAAAAGCAAATTGGTCTCCCTCAATGATTCTTTCAACTTTCCCTGTTGGTAATAGATAAATGCTAACCCGTAATGTGCTTCAACGAAATTCGTGTTTTTGGCTATGGCTTTCCGGTAGAATGAAACAGCTTTATCCGGCTTTCCCAATTGGGCATACAAGATACCAAGATTGTTAAACACCTGGGGGTCGTCGATTCCCAGTTTCACAGACTTGGTGTAAAACTTTTCCGCTTTTTTGAAATCTCCTTTTTGTATGTAGATGTCTCCTAAGTTCGCATAAGAGCTTCTGTGGTCTGGCTTCAATTCTAACGTTTTCTTTAACGCCATCTCAGATTTCTGAAGATTCCCAGTTTTAAAATAATACCGGGCCAAGCCAGCGTGCGCTTCAGCAAAATCAGGTGAGATCTGGATGGATCGGGTGAATCGCTGATAAGCCTGTTCAAGATCGCCCTTTAGCAGAAGATCCAATCCCTGATTGACCGGTGCAACTTCAGGAAATTTTTCCTGTATCATTCTGTTCTCTCGATCCACCTCTTCTGTTTTCCCTATACCGTCAAAATAGCCAGCCAAAATAAAATGTCCATTGCGACTTTTTTTTGGATCAAGGTCTAAAAGGTTTCTGAATCGAGCCACAGACATATCGGGGTTGGCGTTTATGAGTATCCAGGGTAGGGTGAAAATGAGGGCGACGATGATCAAGTTAAGTTTTAGATAGCTAACCTTTGGATCTGGTGAAATTTGGCTAAAAAGATATAAAGCCAGCACCGTGTATCCCAGTCCCACGCTGGCGAAAAGATCCCAGTCTCTGGGTGCTCCCAATCCGGGGTTGATGAGAAAATTGAAAAGAAGTTGTGCCACAGACACGATCAACAGGAATTGAAATATCCGATCTTTTGTGCTCAGGGGTTTTGGCTTAAAAATCAAAAAGACTAAAAACAGAGCTAAACCGACAGGGGAAATTAAAAGTTGCTGATTTAGAAAATCTAAGATATGGGAAGGGGAAAATAGAGTATAATTCGGTCCGGTGTAACCCCCATGGAGAAGCGGAACAAAATAGCTGAAAACATACCAGTTGTATTCGCGAATATATAAAACTAAACCTGCAAATATCAACAACAGGAAGAAAAACGCAATTGGAGTTTTTTTGCTTTTGAATGTATGAGCTAAGTCTTTCCCTTCTCTGGTGAAAAAGAAAAGAAACAGTATTGATGGAAAAAGATACAAAGAAGAGAAATGCAAAGGTATTAGGATAAAAAAGATTATCACCGGAACCAAAATCTTTGTTTCTCTGTGCAGATATTTCAGAGAATAAAAAAGATATATCAGGATGCCACAACAAAGCAGAGGATAATGCTCCGCATAGCCGAAAAAAAGCTGGGTGCTTCCCATCAATATCAAAATGAGAAACACGAACATCCGGGTGGAGGAACCTTTCCCCAGAAGGATTGCCATTCGGAGAGCAAATATGACATATATTATACCACTTAAGTAGCTGACTATAGCATAAACTGACGCACCGTCCAGATGAAAGATTTGATTAAGCAAATCAAATGAGGACAGATAAATCCAGATAGCTAAGGGTTGACTCCAGTTGACCGAAAGAGTGCCAGTATTGATGCTTTCCAGTATCTGAAATCCATCGCCCAGAAGGTGAGTTTTAGTTCCAAAAAGGTAAAATACCAAAAGAGAAGTTATGACCACCAACACATAGCCTGAATACCTTCGCCTCTCCACCAGATAGCGGAAAACCGGGACAACGGTCTGGTTGAAGAAAATCCGAAGGCTTCGGTTTACTTGCGGAATGAAGATGAGGAATGCAAATGCGATCACCAGAGTTCTTAGCCACAGTGGAAAGTAGGCCCAATGATTGATCCCCCACAATCTTCTTTCCGGAAAGAAGGAACTGATCCATAAGAGGGAGAGCAAAAGCAAGGAAAGTGCGATAGTTATGTTTTCCCAGGACGGTAATTTTCTTTCAGGTTCATTTTTCTTTTTTGTAACTAAGCTTTTTTTCTTCGACTTCATAATGACAGTTGTTATTCTTCAGTAAAGTATCACCCCGAAACACTTTTTATTTTTGGTGCAATGGTTGGATGAGCATTGGTTTTCATGTTGTTAATTATTCGGCGTAGCCAAGCCTTTACGGCTTGGTATGAACCAGATGGTTCATACCAAGGCTGGCAAGCCATGAAGGTTTGCCTGCGCGGTTTTTTATGAAGAACTCAAAATTTCATAATTTTAATAAATAAGATCACCCAAGTTTTTTACACTTAGAATATAAGACTAATTGCCCATTCTGTAAAGAATCTTATTTCTCTGGGGATAATGGTGGCTTTGTTTTAAGCTACATGGAGTAACCACAGCCAGGAACGTTGGAGTGGATGAACATGAAAAATATGTAGCCCAGCACGCCGAAGAACAAGCCGAGTATGGCCAGGATTTTGATTAGAAGAGTATCAAACTTTCCCCAAGCCCTCTCCAGAGTGACCCCTGCCAGTCCTATCGCTCCTATGACTAAAAACAAACTTCCCATATACAAGGGAGGGAAGAATGTAAAAACGCAAGCCAGAATTCCCGAAAGGATGCTCATAACGGACAGGGTGAAATAAAATTTTCTGTGAGGAAAGAAAGGTTGAGAAAGAGGCAAGACCAAGGAATATCCGCACACTTTGCAGAAGGTGCTATTATCATCTAAAGTGGTATTGCAAAAAGGGCATGTCTGCATCAAAATCTCCGCACTTTTAGCTCTGTGATTGCAAGTAAACGAATTGTTCCTCCATTTTTATTTCTTGCTTTGTTGACTCTATGATCTTATATTATAAAACTTTGAACTTGGCTGTCAATCACTATTTTTGACGCTGAATATTATATCGGAGAAATCCCCAAGGTGATGAAGACATTAGATGACATTTTGAGTTTTGCCAAAAGGATCGGTCCCAAAAAAGTTGCAGTAGCACAGGCGGAGGATGAGGGGGTTCTTCTGGCTTTAGAGCAAGCCCGGAAGGAGAAGATAGTAGAGCCGGTTCTGGTGGGTGGGCGGGAAAAAATTAAGGAATTGGCTACAAAAAATCAGATTGATATTTCAAAATTTGAAATCCGGCAGGAGGCGGATGGATTTTCTGCTTCTCTGAGATGCTGTGAGTTGGTGAACAGGGGAGAGGCAGATTTGGTGATGAAGGGACTGGTGGGAACTGCGTATTTCATGAAGGCGATTCTGGACAAGGAAAAAGGTTTGGGCACGGGCAAGCTTCTCAGCCATTTGGCGGTTTTTGAGATCCCCACATATCCTAAACTTTTAATGATCACCGATGCCGCCATAAACATCGCCCCATCTCTGATGGAGAAAGCTCAAATCATCCAGAACGCAGTCGATGTTGCCCGTTCATTGGGGATTGATTTGCCCAATGTAGCCTGCATTGCCGCGGTGGAAAAGGTGTATCCTGACAAGATGCCCGCCACCCTGGATTGTGCCTGTCTTTCCATGATGGCAAAGCGGGGTCAAATTAAAGGAGCTTTGGTGGATGGACCATTTGGTCTGGATAATGCGGTCTCAGAAGAGTCTGCCAAGATAAAAGGCATTAACAGCCCGATGCCGGGAAAAGTTGATATACTTTTGTGTCCTGATATCGAAACCGGGAATGCTATTTATAAAACGTTAATAGAATTTGCTCAGGCAAAGTGCGCCGCCATTGTGGTGGGAACTAAAGTTCCTGTGGTCCTAACCTCTCGCGCTGATTCGCATGAGACGAAATTCACCTCCATTGCACTGGGCGTGGCAAGCTGTAAGGGATGAACAAAATCCAGAACCTAACTTAAGTTAGGTTCTGGAATAAATTAAGTTCTGGAATTTGTTGCTGGGTTTTTGCGAATAAAGTTTTCTGCAATCAACTGATATTAAACCAAGGAGGAATGATGCCTTTTGAGAAGGTTGAAAAGATATGGATGAACGGAAAGTTAATTAACTGGGACGATGCCAAAATTCACGTGCTTTCCCATGTGGTTCACTACGGCTCCAGCATTTTTGAAGGAGCGCGGTGTTATAAGACCAAGAATGGACCTGCCATCTTCCGATTGCAGGCTCATACCGACCGGCTATTTAATTCGTGCAAGATCTACCGTATGGAAATACCATTCACCAGGGAGGAAATCAACCAGGCTATCATCGATCTGATAAAGATAAATAAGTTGGATGAGTGTTATATCAGACCAGTGGTATATCGGGGATACGAACAATTAGGAGTGGACCCTACTGGCTGTCCGGTGGACGTATGCTTGGCCGTCTGGAGATGGGGAGCATATTTAGGTCCTGAGGCTTTAGAAAATGGAGTGTCGGTTTGCGTCTCCTCCTGGAATCGAATGGCTCCCAATACCATGCCGGATATGGCTAAAAGTGGCGCCAACTATATGAATGCTCAATTGATAAAACTGGAGGCGAAGGAGCACGGGTATGTGGAGGGAATCGCCTTAGATGTGTTTGGATTTGTAAGTGAAGGAAGCGGCGAAAATGTGTTCATAGTGAGAGATGGTGCCCTGATCACCCCGCCTTTCAGCGCTTCCATTTTGCCCGGTATAACCAGAAACACGGTAATTCTCTTGGCGCTTGATATGGGGATCAAGGTGATCGAGCAAAACATTCCCCGAGAGGCATTGTATATCGCAGATGAGGTATTCTTCACTGGAAGTGCGGCAGAGATAACCCCCATAAGCTCCATAGATAGGGTGCAGGTAGGAGATGGCAAGCGGGGTCCGGTAACCAAAAAACTGCAGGAGAGATTCTTCGGTATCGTCAGCGGAGAAGCTGAAGATAGATATAATTGGCTGACTTATGTGAAATAATTGGATAAATTGAACAAATAAATGATATCTTAGTGATAAAAGGAAATTGTATCTATAGAAAGTTGAGTATACTTTCGTGAAAGACAAAAAAGTTCGAGTTCAGTTCGAGGCATTACCGTAAAACTTGATCGACAACCTAGTTTTCTAACAACTAACAAAATGTAGCTTCTTTGTGCTCCGGCTGGATGTTATCCCAGATGGGTCTCCGTCATCCAGCCAGACGGGAAGACGGATGATAACATCCGTCTAAGAGCAACCAATAATACGTTTTGTTGAGACTCAGATTTAAAAACTTACTAAAACCTTGTAGATGAGGCACTAGTCAATAAAACCAAAAATTACTCAGTAGGTGTTGTTACGTTTCCTCGAAACGATTTGCATGAGGAAGGTGATTTCAGACGCAGAGTCTGGCAGGGTGTTTATGATCTGGTGTTGCAGAATCATATTTAAAAGAGGAATTCAAGTATTTGTAAAGAAACGACTCAAACTCAACCCATAAGGAGGTTCAAATGATTCTGAAGCTTTCAAACGGCAAAGAGATTCCCGTGGAGATGCACAAGATAAAGTTCGTGCAGAAGAGCAATCTTATCCCAGTTGACGAGAGGCTCAAAGCCATAGAAGAAGGTGGCTACAACACATTCTCGCTCAGGAGCAGAGACATATTCATTGACATGTTAACGGACAGCGGGACCAATGCAATGTCCGATTGCCAACTGGGGGCCATGATGGTCTCTGACAATGCTTATGCTGGCTGTGAAACCTTTTACAAATTGACCTCTGCCATAGATGACGTTTTGGGGCTCAAATACGTTTTGCCCACCCACCAGGGAAGAGCCTCGGAGCATCTAATAGCCAAGGTTTTCGTCAAGCCGGGTGACGTCATCCCCATGAACTATCATTTTACCACCACCAAAGCGCACATCGAGTTGGCGGGAGGAAAAGTTTTGGAGATTTATGCTGATGAAGCCCTCAATACGCAAAGCACCAATCTTTTTAAAGGCAATATAGACATCCAGAAGCTGAATGACGTCATAAAAAAATATGGAAAGGATAAGATACCCTTTGTCCGGATGGAAGCCACCACAAATCTTTTGGGCGGACAACCTTTCTCTATGGAAAATCTAAAAAAGGTCAGGCAGATTTGCACCGAACACAAAATTACTTTGCTCATGGATGCAACCTTAATCTCCGAGAACTCCTATTTTGTAAAGCTTAGAGAAAAAGGATATGAAAACCGCACCGTCGGAGAGATAGTCAAGGAAACGGTTGGTTACTTTGACATAATATACATGAGTGCCAGGAAAAACAGTTGTGCCAGAGGAGGATTGATCGCCACCAATAATAAGGATTTTTATGAACTGATAAAACCCTGGCTTCCGCTTTACGAGGGCTTTCTCACCTATGGCGGCATCTCATTCATGGAGATGGAAGCAATGGCGGTCGGAATTCGGGAGATGACGGACATAAGCGTTGCCGGCAGTGTACCAGAACAGGTGAAATATTTTGTTGGAAGGTGTGTCGAAGAAAAGATTCCCGTGGTCACCCCACCGGGCGGTTTGGCCTGCCACGTAGATGCCAAAATGTTTTTGCCGGATATGCCCCAATCCCAGTATCCTGCGGGAGCGTTGGCGGCCGCCATTTATATAGCGTCCGGTGTGAGGTGCATGGAAAGGGGCACCATTTCAATGGACCGGGATCAGGACGGAAACGAAATATACTCCGATCTGGAACTGGCCCGGCTTGCAGTTCCCAGAAGAGTTTATACCATGTCTCACCTCGAATACGTGGTCGACAGAGTAAAATGGTTATACCAGCACCGGGACAAAATTAAAGGATTAAAATTTGTGGAGGAACCTCCGGTGCTCAGATTCTTCTTTGGGAAATTGGAACCTCTGGACAATTGGGGAGCAAAGCTAGCCCAAGCTTTCAAGAAGGACTTTGGCGCTGTCTTGTAGACCTGCAACTTTAGAGATCGGATAGGAGTTGTATCCCTATCCGCCCAGACGGGCGAGCGGACGCTCCCGTCTGGGGTCGTCTGACCGCAATCATAGGGTGGGGGTGCAACCCCCTCACTAACGTAGATGATGTTCTGCCGGGTGTTAAGTCTTGTAGGTCAAGCATGTCCGCAGGACTGCTTGACAAAAAGAGTTGTCTGTCAAATATTGAGAGATAAATGGTCAGGTGTCCGAATAGATTCGAATAGATAAGACCTCTCCTCCTGTATTCCCCTCTCCATTTCATGGAGAGGGGGACGGGGGTGAGGTAAAGGGCGCAGAATCTTGTCTCCAATGCAAAAAAATTAGGTTAAATGTGGTTAAAGTCACAAAACCTTTCAGTAAACGACTGTTTTTATTCAGAGGGAAAAATGTCCGAGGAGAAAATCACCAGTTTTAATCAGTTGATTTCAATAGTTAAGAACAAGGAGAGGAAAAAATTAGCTATTGCTTCAGCAGAAGGGGAGGAGATAATCGAAGCGGTGAAGCAGGCAACAGAGGAGAAGATAATCTCTGCCGTGCTCATTGGTGACCAGGCTAAAATTGAGCGGCTGTGCAAGAAGAAAAGCCTTGATTTGAATCAGGTGGAGATCATTAATGTGCCTGACCCTAACCTTACCGCAAAAGTAGCAGTGGAAACGGTCAAGCAGGGAAAGGCAGAGATATTGATGAAAGGTAAGGTGGGTACCTCCACCTTACTTAAGGCGGTTCTGGATAAGGAGAGCGGACTTCGCACCGGTGCTCTGTTGAGTCACGTTTCTGTGATAGAGGTTGAGGCATATCATAAACTGATGTTGGTTACCGACGGGGGGATGAACATAAAGCCTGATATCAACCAGAAAGCAGATATCTTAAACAATGCGGTGGAGGTGGCAAAGAAGCTGGGAGTAGAAAAACCGAAGGTTTCCTGTCTGGCGGCTGTGGAGCTGGTTAATCCGGATATGCAGGAGACTGTAGATGCGGCTGGTCTGGTGAAAATGGCGGAAAGGGGCGACATCAAAGACGTGATCATCGATGGACCGATTGCATTCGATGTGGCCATCGACATTCAGGCGGCTCGGATGAAAGGAATAGTCTCGCCGGTGGCGGGAGATACGGACATATTCCTGGTGCCGGACATAGCCTCCGGAAATATCTTCGTCAAGTCTCTGATCTATTTGGCTAATGCAAAGGTGGGGGGAGTGGTGGTGGGAGCGGGCGCTCCCATCGTTCTTCTTTCCCGATCCGACTCCGCCGCAATGAAGCTTTATTCTATGGCTTTAGGAGCAGCCATATGCTAAAACTTGTAGTGAGCAAAGCGAATCTATAGGGTCATGGGTCAAGGGGCAAGGAATTTTTGAGGTAGTGTAATCGTTAAGATGCCTGCAATCGCTCCCCTTTCTTACTGAAGGGAGAGATTGAAATATTTTACCTGTGATTTAGTCAAAATAGAAAAGATACGAAAGGATATAGAAATGAAAATTTCACTTGGAGCTGACCATAGAGGATTTGAATTAAAAGAAAAAATAAAAAAATATCTGACGGATTTAGGACATCAAGTGACCGACTTTGGCACCTACTCCACCCAATCCGTTGACTATCCTGATTTCGGCTTTAAGGTGGCAGAATCAGTTGCACGAGGTGAATCCGATTTTGGAATCACCTTTTGTTGGACGGGCAATGGTATGAATATCGTTGCCAACAAGGTCAAGGGGGTCAGGTCAGCCTTGTGTTTGAATGACGAGATGGCGATGCTAACAAGAGCGCATAATAATGCCAACGTGCTTGCCTTAGCCTCCAAATTCGTTTCGGAAGAGCTATCAAAAAAGATTTTGGATGTGTGGTTGGCTACTGAATTTGAAGGAGGAAGACACATACCAAGAGTAGAAAAGATCAACAATTACCAATCGTAGGGGCGGATCTCGATCCATCCTAATTAGCTTCCGTCGTACACGGACGCTTAACGCCACGTTTTTAAAGGTGTAAAGGAAGAATGCTAAAACAAAAACAATGGGCAACCTTGGGAAGAATTGCCACAGCTATTGCGCTTCTGGGTTTCATTTACGGCGTATTCAGATTTGCGTACACGAAAGTATCAAGAAAAGAAAGCCTCGAAGAAAAAGCCGCAAGATTGGAGGAGCGACAAGATATTGGGTTGTACCTTAAAGGAATTCCAAAAAGCGGAGATGAGACACTCAAAAAGCTGGTAGGAAAGGCCCTGGATTACTTTGAGGAATACCGATACGGGGAAGGAATCGAAGGCTTAGAAAAAGCACTGTCAGTTTGCAAGGACTATAGTCAAAGAGTGGGGATTGAGATAACGATTGGCAATGCCTATTATGCTCAAAGCAAGCTCAGGGAAGCTGAAAACCATTATCGGGAAGCTATACATATTGCTGAAAAGGTCTATGGGGAGATAGAAAGCAGGCAAGGAAGGGCGGCTGCTCTCTGCAACATGGGTTTGATCTATCAGGATAAAGGAGAACTGGATAATGCCTTAAAGTATTGCCAAGAAGCTTTAAAGATCGTCTGGGAGCTCGATGATCCGAGGGGAGAGGCATTCTGTTTGGGTAATGTAGGCAATGTTTACTACCTCAAAGGTGATCTGGATCGTGCTTTCAAATATCAACAGCAGGCTTTAAAGCTCGATCAGGAGACAGCTTATCCAAAGGGAGAAGCAATTGCGCTGGGCAATATTGGATTGATATATCAAGAGCTTGGTGAATTAGATGAGGCTTTGGGCTATCAAAGAAGTGCTTTGGAGATCCATAGAAAAATACGAAACAGGTACGGTGAGGCAGATGCTTTATGCAACATTGGTAGTATTTACTATCTGGTGGGTAAATGGGATGAGGCCTTCAACTATTACAAAGATGCTCTGGAAATTCACCGAAAGATAGGGTCGAGACAGGGGGAATCGAGTGATTTGGGCAACATCGGTGTGATATATCAAAAGAAGCATGAATTTGATGAGGCACTGAAACATCATAATGAAGCCTTGAGGATATTTAAAGAGATAGGCCATAGACTGGGGGAGGCGAATGAGTTATGCAGCATTGGTGAGGTTTACTATTTGAAGGGCAAATTTGATGTAGCCCTGGAATATCTGAATGACGCTTTAATGATTCATAGGAAGATACCTTATAGATTGGGTCAGGCGAGTGACATAGATTTGATTGGAGAGATACACAGAGGTAAGGGTGAACTGAATAGCGCTTTGAAATATCATAATGAGGCATTGGGGATACACAAAGAGATAGGTTATCGGGAGGGGGAGGCACGTGCCTTAAGTAACATCGGTAGCGTTTACCATCTCAGAGGTCATCTTGATGATGCTTTGAAGTATCTGAAAGATGCTCTCGAAATATTCCAAGGAATAGGTATGCAAACGGAGGTAAAGAAAACAATGGAAAAGATTGCAGCGGTAGAGGATGAAAAGAAAAAACAAGAGGTCAGTAAAACCTCTCCCCTAAATTAGAAAGATGGCACGTCGTTAACCATCTGTGCTTTTAACGCTATTAATTTGTAACCAGCACCTAACTTAAGTTAGGTGCTGGTCTTCAACTTTATTATCTTCAGTCGATAATTAAAATGAAGGAGCAAAAAGATGAACAAACTAAAAGAAAGTGATATAGAAATATACAATGTTATCTATGGCGAAACCAAAAGGCAGGCCAATGGTCTGGAGCTTATCGCCTCGGAGAATTTTGTTTCAGAGGCGGTGATGGAAGCAGCGGGATCGGTGATGACCAATAAATATTCCGAGGGCTATCCGGGGAAAAGATATTATGGCGGCTGTGAATTTATGGATATTGCAGAAAATTTAGCCCGGGATCGAGCCAAAGAGCTTTTTGGCTGTGAGCATGTCAACGTTCAGCCGCACTCCGGTTCGCAGGCTAATATGGCAGTATATTTTTCAGTGTTAAAGCCGGGGGACACCCTTTTGGGCATGAATCTTTCTCATGGGGGACATCTTACCCATGGACACCCGGTAAATTTCTCAGGGAAATTCTTCAACGTGACATCTTATGGGGTGAATAAAGAGACAGAGGTTATAGATTATGAGGAGCTTAGAAAGATTGCTGAGGAAGCCAAACCCAAGATGATTGTGGCTGGCGCATCTGCGTATTCACGTGAGCTGGATTTCAAAAAGTTTAGAGATGTGGCTGATGAGGTGGAAGCATATCTGATGGTGGATATTGCTCACATCGCCGGTTTAATTGTGGCGGGAATACATCAGTCGCCGGTTCCTTATGCTGATTTCGTAACCACCACCACACACAAGACTTTAAGGGGTCCACGCGGCGGAATGATTATGTGTAAGAAAAAATTCGCCAAGGATCTGGACCGGGAGGTGATGCCGGGCATTCAGGGTGGTCCTTTGATGCATGTGATCGCCGCCAAGGCTGTGGCATTCAAAGAGGCTATGAAGCCATCCTTCAAAGAATATCAACAGCAGATTGTAAAAAATGCAAAGGCGCTGGCAGCCGGTATGGCAAACCTGGGTTATCATATAGTCTCTGGCGGGACCGACACACATTTGATGCTGATCAGCTTCATCGAAAGAAAACTCACCGGAAAAGCGGTGGAGGAGGCATTAGAGAAGGCAGGGATCACCGTCAACAAAAACACTATCCCCTTCGATCCTCAGAAACCATTCATCACCTCTGGTATCCGCATGGGCACACCGGCTTTGACCACCAGAGGAATGAAAGAACCTGAGATGGAGAAAATCGCTATCTTAATCGATAAGGTCATCTCCAATTTGGGAGACGAAGAAGTCTATTCTCAAGTAAAAGAAGAGGTCTTAGAATTGTGCCAGAAGTTCCCTCTGTATAAAGAAAGATTGGAAAAAGCGTAAAAACGTTTAATGTTTAAGGTTCAAAGTTTAAAGTTTACTGAAAAACAATAATCTCATATTGCAGGGGACAGTCAAATGGCTGATCCGTTCTTAGAGAGACTAAAAAAAGGGGTGATGCTGTGTGACGGGGCAATGGGGACGCTTCTATATATGCGCGGAGTCTCCTACGAACGCTCCTTCGATGAACAGAATATTTCCAATCCAAAGATAGTGCTGGATGTGCACCGGGACTACATTAAAGCCGGAGCGGAGATTGTCGAGACTAACACCTTTGGAGCAAATCAGGTCAGGCTGAAGAAGTTTGGATTGGGAGATAAGGTGCGGGAGATAAATCTCAAAGGCGCCAAAATCGCAAGAGAGGCAAGGGAGATCGCGGGGAGGGATGTGTTTGTTGCCGGATCTATGGGGCCTCTGGGCAAACATCTGGCGCCTTTAGGTGATATCTCAGAAAAAGAAGCCCTCGATATTTTCCAAAGACAGGCAGAGGCTTTGCTTGAGGGTGGGGTAGATCTGTTCATACTGGAGACGTTCTCAGACCTTTTGGAAATAAGTCAGGTAATTGCGGCTATAAAGGACATCTGCCAGCTTCCCATAATAGCTTCCATGACCTTTGATGAAAATGGTAAAACCTTTATGGGATATTCACCTGAAGAGGTTGCGACAAAACTGAGCCAGATGGAGGTTGAAATAATCGGGGCGAACTGTAGTGTAGGTCCCCAGAAGATGCTGGATGTAGTTGGGCGTCTACACAAAGCCACCAGCAAGATGATATCGGTTCAGCCCAATGCCGGGCTTCCCCGTTATGTGGACGGAAGATTCATCTATCTCTCCTCGCCGGAATATTTCGCCCAATATGCCAAAGAATATATAAAAAGCGGAGCGAACATCATCGGTGGCTGTTGTGGAACGACTCCGGAGTATACCGGCGCTTTATCTACGATGCTCAAAAGTATCAACACAGAAACTGCCACAAAAAGGGGTTCTTACGTCGCAGTCGAGGAGAAGATAAAAGAGGAAGAACCAATCAAAGGGGAGGGAGAGAAAGCCTCTAAGTTTGCCGGAAAGCTGGGAAAGAATTTTCTTATTTCGGTGGAGGTGGATCCGCCCAGAGGGGTTAACACGGAAAAAATACTTAAGAATGTGGAGAAGTTAAAACAGATCGGGGTGGATGCAGTAAATATTGCCGATAGTCCCATGGCAAGGGTGAGGATGAGCTGTATATCTTTGGCTTATCTGATAAAACAAAAGATCGGAATAGAAACCATCCTTCACCTGACCTGCAGAGACAGAAACCTAATGGGTCTTCAGTCAGACTTACTGGGAGTGCATGCTCTGGGCATCCATAACATATTAGCTGTAACCGGCGATCCTCCCGTATTAGGTGACTATCCTCAGGCAACTGCAGTATATGATGTGGATTCTATCGGGTTGGTGAAGATTGTCAACAGATTGAATCAGGGAACTGACTGGGCGGGCAATTCCATCGGTTCACCCACCTTTTTCTGTGTGGGTGTGGCGGTTAATCCCAATGCAGATGATCTAAAAAAAGAGATAGATCGATTTGAAACGAAAGCAGAAGCAGGCGCAGATTTTGCTTTCACTCAACCTATGTATGACTTGGAGATTCTTGAGCAGTTTTTACAAAAGGTCTCTCATATCAAAATTCCTATATTCTTGGGCGTTCTTCCCTTAAGAAGTTACAAGCATGCGGAATTCATGCATTATGAGGTGCCGGGGATAAATGTGCCCGAAGAGATCAGAGAAAGAATGAAGAAGGCAAAAGATCGGAGCGCGCAGGTAGGAACCCTGGTTGCCAGGGAGATATTGGAGCAGGCAAAAGGAATGGTGGATGGAGTTTACCTGATGCCGTCATTTGGAAGATTCGAGATGATCTCAGAAGTGCTGGAAGGATTCATCCCATCGGGAACCGCCATCTTTAACAAGTAATATCTCGGAGGGTATCCCTGGAATATCAAGCTTCAGCTTGATTTAGGTTCCGCTGAAGCGGAACACTCCGGTAAGCTTGTCGGATAGGTCTTGCGACCATATCCAACCTACGACTTCCATATCCGTTTTATCCGCTTAATCCGTTGACCGTTTAATCCGTTGATCTATTTCAAAAGAACCATTCTCTTCGTCTGCGAAACTCCGTTGACCTCCAATCTATAGAAATATATACCACTGGAGGCTATCTTTCCCCGTTCATTTTTTCCATCCCAGACGATATGATGAGAACCGAAAGGTTGGTATTCATTTACCAATGTTTTGACCTTTTGTCCCAGAAGATTATAAATCTGCAGGGTCACGTATGTCGGCTTATGGAGGGTATATTCAATTTCGGTTCCCGGATTAAAAGGATTGGGATAATTCTGAGAAAGCTCAAATTCAGTCGGTCGTGAGTTGGTCTGATCTGCCTCGTCTTCAACTGCAGAGGGCAGATAGAAATCTATGCCGGATCTCTCATCGGGCATGGTCACATGAACTAAATCCGCCTGCTCTGGCGTGGGTTGATCATTATACCACATCATATCGCATTCGGTCATGGCTACGACGTAGTAATCTCCAGTACGCAGACCTCCTATCTTATAGCTTCCATCAGCAATGGTGGTGTCACCTTTTGCTCCAAACCACAAATATTGCAGATAGGTGGAGCTTTCATATGCACCCACATCACAACCGGAAAGCGGACCTTTTTCGATGCTATATACATGCCCGCTTATCGAACCGCCAACTTCTAAGGCGAAATCCCTACCAGAGATTGTGTCGGGAGCAGTGACCAATTCAGAATCCGCTTCAGCCCAAGTGTCTTTGTCATTATACCACTCGAAAGCATAGATAGTATCTCCATAGGCAAATATCTTCCAGTATCCGCTACGAAGTCCCATCATCTTGTAATCTCCATATTCGTCGGTTAAGCCAAAGCTGTACCATTCAGGATCAGAGGCATAATACCCATATACGTAGATTCCCTCTAAAGAAGGTCCTTTACTATCACTGGTAATGTTTCCCTCGATGATTGCACCCCAACTTAAGGTGAAATTGATAGGTGAGGTTATGCCTCCTTCTGTAACTGAAACTAAGTCTGCGCTTGCCTGGCTTATCATCGTAATAAACGTCGATATATCCTGTATAATTAAAGGTCTTCACCTTGTAAGTTCCGGTGGGCAGTCTTTTGATAACGTAAGGGGCAGATCCTTCTATACCCCAAGCCCATTCAGAATAAACATCTCCGGAGGCTGTGTTAGTAGCAGATATTGTTACCATAACAGGGACTGTTCCGGGCAGTGTCACCGTTCCGGTGATTTTTCCTCCCACTCGAAGACTGAAATCGATGTTTCCAGTGGTATTACCTGAGGTTACATGAACTGTATCTGCATCTTCCCAATTTAACTTGTCGTCCCAGTAAACATCCACGAAGATAGAATCAAGCGAATACCCATTGTTAGTCTGAACCTCATAATTTCCAGGGGGAAGACCATCGATGACATAATAGCCGCTGGTATTGCTATAAGCTGTGTCGCCATATGAAGGGCAGGTCATCTGTTCAGCGATAACTGCGACCTCCTCAATACCAGCACCACCTGCGGCTTGAGTAACGCGCCCGGAAATTGCTCCAGTTCCGTTTGCTACTTGAGTCAATCTTTGTGTTTTCTCTGAAAGCAAAATGTAAGGCATCAAGGGCGTCTTTGCTTCCTTCTGGAGGAAACGGGAACTCTTCATCCATTTTATTTTATTCTGTCCAGGGATATTTTTATCTGAGGCCCAAGCAGAGACACAGATTCCCAACGCCAACACAAAAATCAGCCAGAAACACGTTTTGCTTTTTACCATGTTCTACCTCCTTGATTAAGTTGATTTGTTGTTAATATATACAAAAAAACTTTGGAGTGTCAAGTTTTAACTTGACCGAAGTTCCGCTAAAGCGGAACACACCAAGTAGCCGGAAATTTCATCTCTTTTTTTGATTTCGACTCCTTTCGTTTTGATAATCCTTCTGCCACCCCTAATATCCATTCCATCCGTTTAATCCGCTGACCGTTTTCCTGCTCCAAGCGGGTGTTCTCCACCCGCTGTTCATTTCCCGTTAGTTAAGAACACCATCAGAGGAGTAATTTTTGCTTTAAAGAACCAGAACCTAACTTAAGTTAGGTTCTGGCTATCAGATTCTGATTTTAGTTCTTTATCGTGGTGGAAATTCGAGTTTACCAAACCATTTGTAATTCACGTCTTTGAACAGATTGTCTCTGGCCTCCACATCGCCCAGAAATGCCCATTCACCCGGGTCCACCCATTCACCACGTCCGAACTTTTCAGCCATCTCAGCCAATCTGACAAAGTTCTGATGATGTTCCGATAATCGTAGCTCTGCGTAATCCCTTGCGCTCCAGGTGGAGATCAGAAATTGCCAGTCCGATGCCTGAAGCAGGAAAAGCTCCCGGGCAAGTTGCTTCAAAATCTTAATCAGGTTTCCATCTTTGGTATCGCCGAACTCCTGCACCAATTTTTGCATTCTTATTTCATCTTCATAGATATGCTTCCAGGTCCATTCGGTCCATTCATTCAGCCAGATATAGTGATATCCGCCCTCGCCCCACGAACCCTCCGGAATCGAAATAACCTGAGTAGGCTTTGTCTCATCCAGAAAATTACTGCAAGTGGTAAGCTCAATTTCCGGATCATCTGATACGTATTTCAAAACTAGCTTCAGAAACTGTGTGCCTTCAAACCACCAGTGCCCGAAAAGTTCAGCATCATAGGGCGCACACACGATACCTTTTTTCTCAGTCTCTTTGTGATATTTCACCAATAAGCTTTTTATTAAATTCTTGAAATGTGAAGCATTCTCCAGGATCCTTTTCTGAGCATCCTCGGGATAATATTCCCATTTATCTGCCAAATCACTTTTGGCTGAGGTTACCTTCCAGTATCTGTGCCCTCCCGGGAAATGCTTTTTGTGGAAGTCCAGATAATTTCCATCTCCGGGATAGCCCCACTCTCCACTCCACACCTGCAGACCTGTGTCCGGATCCCGGGTGAAGACCGCCACCGGCTTTTTTCCCTCGGTGCCCACCAGATACACCTCTCTGGGGGTCTTATCGATCTCCTCTTCTCTGGGAGCGTATTGTTTTTCAAATTGCCCCCATAAAGTTTTTAAAGCCTGAAATCTATCCATGTAAACTCCGATAGCCTTTCCACCTTTTAGCAGAGCGCTATCAATGATGAAATAATCTATGCCGTTCTCACTTAAAAATTCCTCTATTCCTTTCCTTAGATAGTTTTTCTTTCCCAAGCCGGTCTCAACCGGAGGAGTCCATTTGTATCTGGGTCGATAGGCAGATTCGGGAAGCCAGATTCCCCGGGGAGGTTTCCCGAAAAATTGAGTGTAGCTTGAAACCGCCTGCTTTATCTGTGCCTGAACCGAGGTGTCCTGTGACAAAAGGGGTAGATACCCGTGGGTGGCGGCACAGGTCATGATCTCGATGTATCCGTCATCCTGCAGCTTTTTGAATTGATAGATAATATCCCGTCCGTATTTTGTTTCAAAGTCGGATTTAATCTTGCTATAATAATCTTTCCATATATGCGCCAATCGAAGTAAAAGTTTCCTCTGGTGTTTGGCGAATTCTTCGATGTCGTTTTCTGCAGCGTGGATATTATCCTCCAGATAGGATGAGAACTCCTGTTTAAAGGATTCATCTTTCAGTTGTTCGCAAAGAACCGGCGAGATTCCAATAGTCAGCTTGGGCGAATAGCCTTCTTCCACCAGTTCGTTTAGCACGTTCAGCAAAGGAATGTATGTCTCAGCAGAAGCTTCACTCAGCCAGTCCATTCCATGCGGCCATTTCCCATGTGCGATCACATAAGGAAGGTGTGAATGTAAAACAAAAGTGAAACTGCCGATGGTCTTTTTGTTCACGTGGGTATCCTCCTGAAAAGCAGACGCCAGTATCCAGACAACAGTACTCAGACACAAGATAAAAGCCTTTGTCTGCCTACTGCAATCTGCATACTGGAGTCTGAGCGATCATTCTTCTTTTGACATCTGAAAACCGATCCCTTTCTCTTTCTCGTCTCTGCCAAAGATCTTGATGGCTCCGAACTGTCCTTCGAACTTTTTTATATTCGCTCCCAGCGCATCATAAAGCATCTTGGCGTGAGCCGGCGTCATTACGATACGGGCATAAACCTTGGTCTTCTGCACTCCCGGCATGACCCGGGCAAAGTCTATGATGAACTCTGAAGGGGAATGAGAGATCAAGGCAAGATTAGAATAGATTCCCTCTGATTCCTTTTCCCCCAGTTCCACATTAAGTCTACGCTGTTTTGCCTCCATAGTTTTCTCCTCTTAGGTTTCATTGTGCTTGCATTTTCAAATCATTTTAATATATTAGTGCGTAATGTCAAGCGAAAACTTTGTTGAGTTTTGGTTTCTTCAAATATGACAGATGATGTATCCTGAAAAGTGGTTGCGCAGGGATTTTTGCAGGCAAATGTATAATCAAATTTTAAAGAGGGATAAAATACCTAATTGGGTTTTGTCCCTATAGTAGATCAGATCATTTTTCATTTGGAATTTCGATCTGGCTAAAATAAAGTTCAAAAGTTCAAAAGTTCAATTGGAGGTAGCTTGGAAAAAATCTTAAAAGAAAGATATGATCGAATCTTTTCCGGTTGGGGAAAGCACAAGATTTTGGTTTTAGGAGATGTGATGTTAGATGAATATCTGTGGGGGAACGTATCTCGTATATCTCCTGAAGCTCCGGTGCCGGTGGTGGAGGTGGCGAAAGAATCGATTAAATTGGGTGGCGCCGCCAATGTGGCTTTGAATGTTAAAAACTTAAAAGATGAACCGATACTGGTGGGCGTTATCGGAGATGACAGAAACGGCGAAAAGATGATGTCTGCTCTAAATGAAGTTCAAATAAAAAGTGAAGGGATCTTTGTAGAAAGTCCTCGAATGACCACCATAAAAACCCGTATAATCGCTCACAATCAGCAGGTGGTGCGGGCAGACAGAGAGAATACTGAAGAGATTCCAGAGAAGTTAACTGAGGAAATCTTAAGCTTTGTGAAAAAGAGTTTGCCGGAAATAAATGCCATAATTATCTCCGACTACGGCAAGGGGGTGATTACCTACAAGCTTTTGTCCAAGCTGATAGAGCTGTGCAAGCAGAATGAAGTTTTCATTGCGGTGGATCCCAAGGACACCCATTTCATGAACTATAAGTATGTGTCATTGATTACCCCCAACCACCATGAAGCTGGGTTCGTCTACGGCAAGAGGATAAGAGACGAAAGCGTCCTTAAGGAGGTGGGTTGGGGACTTTTGGAAAGATTGAAGGTGGAAGCTTTGCTCATCACCCAGGGCGAGAAAGGGATGTCCCTATTTGAAGCTGACAGAACGCTGACCCATTTTCCTACCAGAGCCAGAGAGGTTTACGATGTAACCGGTGCAGGAGACACTGTGATCTCCGCATTTACCTGTGCGGTTGCCGCGGAAGCAAACTATAAGGAGGCAACCTTAATCTCCAATCATGCGGCAGGTTTGGTGGTGGGCGAGATCGGTACCACTCAGGTGACAAAAGAAGAGTTAATGGATAATCTTAAACACTTCATCAATTCAACTGAACTCATTCATTAGAGATTATTCTTGATATTCGATCCATTACAGAGTAGATGATGAGACATAAAAAAATTAAAAGTTTAAAACAGCTTGTTAAAATAAGGAGCCAACTTAAAAAAGAGGGAGAAAAGGTGGTTTTCACCAACGGATGCTTTGATATTCTTCATCGAGGACATATCGAATGCCTGAGAAAAGCTAAATCCTTTGGGGATGTATTAATTGTTGGTTTAAACAGCGATTCTTCCGTGCGAAAGATCAAGGGAGAAAAAAGACCGATCCTTTCGCAAGATGACCGTGCAGAGATCGTAGCTTCACTTGAGATGGTGGATTATGTTCTGATCTTCAGCCAGGAAACTCCCCATAAGATTATTGCCAGCGTGGTTCCTGACGTTTTAGTAAAAGGTGGTGATTATAGAAAAGATGAAATTGTAGGAAAGGATATCGTGGAGTCCTCCGGGGGTCGCGTGATCAGAGTGAAACAGATTCCGGGAAAATCAACCAGAAATATCATCAAAAAGATTGCCAACCACCAAACGGGTGCATAGACATTCCCCACATTACATTCTTTACGTTCTTTTGAAAAATCCGCCTGTGTCTGCTATAAATAATAATATCGTTTGAACTTGCCTTTGTTTGCTCTCCCTTCAGTCAGCAGGAGAATTTGTTGCAAAGTACAAATTCTAAGATTTGTAATGATCAGATACATATCGGCTCCAATTAGGATTTTCCCATATAGTTTAAGGTGGATTAAGTTTCGACTTTAATTTTTGTATTGGGGTCATCAATCATGTCAAGATATGGGATCTGGCCTCACTTTTTTCATATAAATCTGCCGAACCATCACAAAAAGTGCATGATTTTTGCCAATATCCATCAGCATAGCAAATATACAACTTGACTTTTTTCATTTTTGAGTTATAATTAAACTGTGAGTTAAGCATAAAGACAACTGAACCTAATCTTCCACTAATAATCTAAACGGAGGAAGAAATGAAAAAGTGTGGAGGGGTAGTGGTTGTTTTAATAACGGTGCTTTTGATAGGCAGCGTTATGGTAGGTGCTAACGTTAGTAAAGCCAACCAGGCTTTACCAGATGGAGAAATCAGGGCAACCATCCCCATTGGGACGTATGAGATTAAATACACTGAACAAGGACAAGAAATCTTGGTTGAGAACTTTGGTCGCCTGCTGGTTCCCGGAAAGCCCAACCTACCATCAAAGCTCTTTGCCATAGCCATTCCTCCCGGAGCTGAGGTAGCTGAAGTCACCTTTGATCTCTGCGAAGGTATACTACTTCCTGGAACCTATGAAATATCTCCTGCACCTTTACCCAGGGTGATCGTCCAGGAAGACCCACCGCTTTATGAACGAGACAGGCAGATGTATGAAGAGAACTTCAACTCAGTTTATGGAAGCGATGAGCCATATCCGGCTTCGGTTGGAGAAGTTGTCCGCACTGCAGGTTACAGAAAGTATAACCTGGTGGATGTGAGGGTCACCCCGTTTACCTATCGCCCTCAATCCGGTCAATTAACCTATTATCCTGAAGTCACCGTCCATATAAGCTATACTTATCCGAAAGATTTCTCCTCAAAAGATATTATGATTGACGAACTTCCGCGGAAAGAAAAAGTCGCAGAAGAGATTATCCTTAATTATCATGAAGCTCAAAATTGGTATCCCAGCCCTAAGGGAGGCAAAGGCGATTATGACTTTGTTATCATTACTCTTGATGCCTTGACCTCATCTGTAACTCCGCTGGCCAACTGGGAGACCAGCAAAGGGAGAAGCGTAAACGTAGTAACCACCTCCTGGATTAGTTCCAACTATACTGGTTACGATCTGGCTGAGCAGATGAGAAACTTTTTAAGAGACAAGTACCCGTCAGGTGAATGGGGTATTGAAGATGTACTGTTAGTTGGTCATTACGATGATGTGCCCATGCGCCGCACAGCCCAAGATTTGGGGTATGGAGAACCAGAGACTGATTTCTATTATGCTGAACTTTCCCTTCCAGATTCTCAGTCCTGGGATGCTGATGAGGATCGTCAGTGGGGTGAGGATTCTGATCCCATCGATTTTTATTCTGAGGTAAACGTGGGAAGAATCCCATGGAGCGAAGCTTCAACCGTTTTACACATTTGTGAGAAATCTGCTGCTTATGAACAGAACGATGACCCAACATTCAAGAAGAACATACTTCTTTTAGGAGCTTTCTTCTGGGATGATGATCCCAATCCGCGCACTGATAACGCTGTACTTATGGAAGCCAAGGTTGATCAACCATGGATGTCTGATTGGACTATGACCCGGATGTATGAACAGGGTTACTCCACCTATCCCATGGACTATAATCTGACGTACAGCAACGTTGTCTCGGTCTGGTCGTCGGGCACATTCGCTTTTGTGAACTGGGCTGGTCATGGGTCGCCCACCTCCAGTCATATCTACCACGGCAGTGGCCAGGCTTTCGTCTCGACATCCACCTGCTCCAATCTCAACGACGACTATCCGGCAATCTGTTTTGCTGACGCCTGTAGCAATTCGGATACCGATCATCTGAACTTGGGTCAAGCTATGTTACAGCAGGGTGCGGTAGGCTTCGTAGGTGCCACCAAAGTCGCCCTGGGATGTCCGGGCTGGGTGGATACATGGGACGGCTCGAGTCAGTCATTTGATTACTTTTTTACCACTTACGTGACGTCCGGCGATTATACCCAGGGCCAGGCTCATCAATTAGCACTGAGAGACATGTACGTCAGCGGACTATGGTCCTATCTGAAATACGAAACATTCGAATGGGGGGCTCTGTGGGGCAATCCCGATCTTGGAATGACTGCTTCTGCGTCTTTGAGCATCCTTCTGCCTGACGGTGTGCCCGACTACGTCGAGCCGGGTGTCTCTACTCCGATCACTGTGCGGATCAATGAAACCGGTGATTCGTATATCCCGGGTACAGGTATGCTTCATTATCGATACGATGGTGGTACTTATCTTACCTCGCCTCTGGTCTCTTTGGGTGGCGATCTTTACGAAGCCACATTGCCTTCAGCGGAATGTGAGGATGTGCCGGAATACTATTTCAGCGCCGAGGGAGTTGCCTCTGGGATAATATACAACCCATATGATGCTCCTGCCACTGTCTACTCTTCGCTTGTAGGAGAACTTATCACTCTGTTTGCTGACAACTTCGAGACTGATCTGGGCTGGACCGTTGAAAACGATCCCTATCTTACTGATGGCGCCTGGGAACGCGGCGTTCCAGTTGGCGGTGGCGATCGTGGTGATCCACCCACTGATTTCGATGGCTCAAGTAATTGTTATCTCACAGATAATGTAGATGGTGATTCTGATGTCGACGGTGGGATCACCTGGTTAATCTCGCCAACCTTAGACCTTAGCACTGCCCTTGAGGCCGAAATCCATTACGCCCTGTGGTATACCAACAACTATGGGGCTGATCCTAACAATGATCTGTTTAAGGTCTATGTTTCTAATGACGATGGTTTAAACTGGATTTTGGTTGAGACAATTGGACCCCAAACCTCTGGCGGGTGGAAAGAAAAAAGCTTTAAGGTAAGCGATTTTGTTCCACCCACTAACCAGGTTAAAGTTCGTTTCGAAGCCTCAGATCTGAATGATGGTTCTGTGGTGGAAGCAGGTATTGACGACTTCAGTGTTTCCATCTTTGAGTGTGGTGAGTATATCTGTGTGGATTCTGATGGCGACGGTTATGGCGATCCGGATCACCCGGAAAATACCTGTCCTGACGATAATTGCCCCACTATTTACAATCCAGATCAGGCAGATGCTGATGACGATGAGATAGGTGATGTTTGCGATAATTGCACCGATACCGACGGTGATGGCTATGGCAATCCCGGGTTCCCTGAGAACACCTGCGATGATGATAACTGCCCGTTTGCTTACAATCCAGATCAGGAGGACACAGACAGCGACGGTGCAGGAGATTCCTGCGACATCTGCCCATACCATCCCTTAGATGATTGCTGTAATCCTATCGGCTCAAATGTGGCGCCGGAGATAACTTCCCCTGCAATTGATACCGCCACTCCATCCCCGGATGCTCCGTTTGTGTATATCGCTACGGCCTCTGATGAAAATTGCGATGGAACTGAACTTGTCACAAGCTTTTACGATATCCTCTCCTGGTGCACCGTTTCGGGTGACACTCTGTCTGGAATGGTGGCCTGCGATTATGCTGACACCTCGTTTAAGGTGAGGGTCTCAGATGGTGACTTAGCCGATACCCTAACAGTGAGTGTGACCATTGACCATTCAAATGTGGCTCCGTCAATAACACCCATAGGAGATACCGTCTTCGTTCTCTTCCTGGAGAGCTTCATCTATTATCCCACCATAGTGGACCCGGATGATGAGGTTCACTTGATTACCTATCTGGAATATCCGCACTGGTGTTCAGTTCAGAACGATTCGGTAGTTGGCACTGCTCCCGACACCATATTTTTGGAAACATTGAGGGTGACAGCGCAAGACTATTGCAATGCTGACACTTTGTCATTTATGGTGCGAACGTATCTCTGTGGTGATGCCAATGCAGATGGAGTATTAGACCTTGAAGATGTGCTTTATCTAATAAACTATCTCTATAAGAATGGTCCTGCCCCTTATCCTTTTGAGGCTGGAGATGTAGATGGTAGCGGAGGAATTGACCTTGGGGATGCGCTTCATCTGATCAACTATCTATATAAAGGTGGACCGGCGCCAGGCTGTTAGTTCCTGGTTGGTTAACTATTTTGTTGCGCATGAATTAGCCCCTGCTCTCACGAAATTGGAAATTCCACCAAGGGGGTGAACTGTATTGGCTTGTTGAAAAGCCACACTTCGGGGCGGGATATGCGTATGCATTCATACGAAAATTCCCGCCCCTATGGGCAATAATGGCCTATCACTCATAGGGCAGGGCATTTAGCCCTGCCAATAGAGTTTTTCAATAACCCCGTATAGTTCGCCCTAAAGACGTGGCTGGGGCTTTTTCCACTCGACAAATCCGGTTTAATGGAAGTTTCGTGTTGGTAAAAAGGTTAGATTTAGTTGATAATATGCCATAGATTGGACCTAAAACTGAAAACGTTTTCAGTCCCGCCTTTGGCGGGATTATGGCAAAAAAAGTGATGT
>Ga0315545_1000321_pt1 | contig 51609 bp, 26 predicted proteins | sample SalMarSW160210MG_FD_203096 | JGI IMG/M metagenome (GOLD analysis project Ga0315545, IMG submission 203096) | Salt marsh sediment microbial communities from the Plum Island Ecosystem LTER, Massachusetts, United States - Salt Marsh Sediment SW1602-10 ...
ATCATGGTCACGGTCAGTAAATAATTCACAATGGTCAATCCACACATTTCTGGCACCCCCGTTTATTTCTATCTCATCTGCTCTTAACACTTTGGAAAAAGTCACATTTTTAATAATTACATTACGCGAACCATTTATTGCAACCTTTATTCCCTTAATATGGGCCATATCATTTGTTCCTATCAGTGTTTTATTTGAATTTATTTTTATTTCATTTATGCTTGCACCCTCTATATATTTGGAAAGCCTGACAATACGGGGATTTTCATCGCCCAGGTAAGTTACTAATTCGTCAAGTGATGTAGCTTCAACAGTGTCTCCCAGTGACCCTCCTGTTAAAAGGTAGGGTGTACCGTTATCATGCTGCACGGTAGCATAACCACATACCGCAGTATCCATGGTAGTCCCTATAGGATAGAATAAGGCAGTCATATTTGTATTCTCACTTATTGCAAAAGTATGGCTGGTATCTGTGCTGGCTGATTGTCCTGACCAGCTATGAAAAAAATACCCCTCATTAGTATTTGCATGAACGGTTATCTCAGTTCCCTGAGTATAATAAACCTGAACAGGCTCGTAGGATACACTCCCTGCATCCGGATTGTTAATTCCAATGCCAAATGTAAATGAAGGAGTACATTCAGTGGGTTTAATACCGCTGCCCTGTATTTGAAAAAAATCAATATTGGGTAACCCTTTTGAAGTAACTGAAGAAAGCCTTATATTATTTTCCCCTTCCTCGAGATACACAGGTATTGTATCTGTCATTATCCAGACTGACCATAAGTTTGATCCTGAGTGAGGGAATTTTACGGTATCTGATGTTAATACATAATTTATCAGCAAGACGGCATCTCTGCTGGTTACATCTGATCCGCCAAGTGCATATCTCCAGAGAATATTGTATGTTCCTGATGCGCTGACATTAATACTCCAGCTCATGCCAATACCGATGCCATTTGCAATATTTGCATAACCTTCTCCTGTATATCCGTCGGCATCAGTTTCCACATCACCATCCATTGTACAAACACCGACTGTATCTTCCTGTATTATCAGGTAATCCTGAGCTATTGTCATGTTGAAGGAAAGAATAACCGTAAATAAAATTAATAATGATGAAACTCTCATTTTCATAATCTTTATAATTGTTAACAGCCTGTAAAAATATCCAAAACTATTGAGAATGTTGAAATTTTTCAAAGCCTATTTTAATTCCTCAATTATGTTTACCGGTCCAATTAATCCGGATTTCAGAAGAGGCTGGTCTTTAAGTCGATATGGAGCTGTAGTCCATGTTACTCTCTCACTCTCAGGTATTTTCCGGTCTCCTGTTAATCGGTTGGCCCAGGTGTTGGTAACTTCTATTTCTAACATGTTCTTTCCGGTATTAATGGCTTTAGTAATCTCAACACGACGTGGAGATGTCCATGCTACGCCACAGTAAATATCATTGACCATGACCTCAGCTATATTGGCTACCTGCCCAACGTCAAGCCATATACGCGATTGCTCATTACCAGTATTGTTCCAGAAAAATGTATGTGAATAGGTAGCGGTACCTGAGTAGTACCTGATACCCTTTTCAGGGCGCGTACTCCAGTCCGTTAACCGCCTGAACACTATCGTATCTTCAGGACCACCAAAATCAGTATCGAACTTAACCTGCCATGGTCCGTCCAGAGACTTAACAATTTTATATTCCAGCCAGTTCCTGCCTTCATTAGCAGATTTTTTTCCGGTTGGTTTATCTAAAACAATAAACACAGAACCACCTGGGAACATCCTGAGTTGCATCTCAGTACGTCCGTTTTTGAACTGCCATCTTTTGGCAGAGCACCTTTCACCTGTAATCGGATCATAAATCTCAGGCAGCCGGCCTGACACACGCAATGATACATTAATAGTACGCATATTGTTACGCTGGTTAGATATGAAATAAATATCTGCTCCCGGTGCAGTGCGGTGTGTCCATGCTATATTTTCGGCATGTTGTCCTGATAAATCTCTGACTATAAAGTCAGGTTCTATCCCGAGTGTTTCGAATGAACTTACATGGAAGGGCCCTCTAACAACCCGTCCTTCCCCGACACGCCACATTAAAAAGCTGTCAGGGAATTCATTTCTTAATTCGGATACTGCTCCTGCCCAAAGTTCATCAATAACCTCACCAAGGATCTTATCACATTCAGGAAAATTTTTAAGGCCGGGTGATCGCAGGGGGCGCTCATTTACTATTAATGTTGCACCGGCTTTTACCAGTTCGAGTAAACGGACTGCTACCTCTGGTGTCATCAAATCACTGCCAGGGGCCATCTTGCGTGATCCCGGAATTACCAGTAATCCGTAGCTTGCTCCTCCGGGAAGTTCAATATGCCCGTTGCGCACTGTTGCATATTGCAAAAGGGCATCCCTGTTAAACGAATCGTATTTATAACCTCTTAAAGGATCAGTCCAGTCTTCAGGATCAGCCATATTGGCTGAATGTTTAACGCCCTCGGGCATTTCACGCAAGGGTTCGCCCTTGTTAGTAAGACGCTGCTTCTCACTTTCAAAAACTTCATTGCCAAATATACCTGGCAGAGAGGAAACCAGCCTGTCGGGCAGTATGGCTCGCCTCGGTGTTTCCTCACCAGTAAATACAGCAATGTCTACTACTGGCCGGCCATGCCGGAGTAGCACCTGGCAGCGCTGAGTATAATATATCCATGCATATGCGGGCTTCCACCATGTTTGATCTCGCTGGAAGTAAAGTCCCACACCATCGAGTGTCATACCCGGTTTTCTGTTAAGCCAGGGATTATGAGTAAACAAATGAAATACAAAGCGGTTAATACCAAGAGCATAATTCCTGTCAGCCAGCACCTTTAGCATTTCAGGATGTTCATCCCACGCCATGCTCAGCTGGGTAAAAGCTTCTGCCTGTATAACAGGCTTGCCATAAATGTGCGCACCTGAGATGGCGTCCAGTATGTCATTTGGTTTATCGTGAGTCGGACTGCGAAACCAGAATTCTCCCATAGGTATGTCTGCTGTATTATAGTGCAGCATACCATCACTGGTCATCGTTGGTGCAATGCATTCGGCACTAAAAATGCAGCCATTAGTGTGGGCAAGTTCAGCCATTGTACCAAAAAAATTATCAACAACCAGCTCAGCAATTGTCTGGCGTACATCGTGCAGGAACCTTTCGGATATGTCTGCACTCTGAACAGGAATTCCGGTCATTGCAGGCAGGTAGGGTAATAAATCATAACCCCGCCTCTTCTGAAACTCCTCTCTGAATACCGGCGACCAGTTCTGACTGCCGCACTCCCAGCTGTCTGTATGAAATATTTTCAGAACACGCCCTGCCAGCTCCGGCCCGGCAATGCGAACTGCCTCACCGAACCAGTTATCAAACTGTATCTTTGCTGCTTCGGGATTAAACTTATCACACTCAAGTCCGCGCCCAGCTCCGCCTGTTTCATTAGTATGACCCGTGGATGTATGACCTACCCTAAGTATTGTCCAGCTCCCATCCGGTACGTTCCATACCAGCCGGCCATCGCTGTTTAAGTGTTCTGTAATGTTGATGATTTTATTAAGAGGAACACAAAATTCGTCCGGCGCCTGACCTGAGGTTGTGCGAGGGCTTATTCGCCATACCGCGCCCGTTTTACCCTCATAGTGATGCAGGCGCGGAGCACTCGAAAGTTCTATGCCGCAAATTCTAAAAACAGGCTTCCACTTGGCAGCATTCAGGTCTTCGGCTCCCGGCTCTGACCCTTTTTTATCATATACAAAGCGAAAATATTCTGCTGTAGTGGCAGGTATTGCGTGAGTAACATCTGCATCGCTATCCTGCCACCCGTGACGGGGAGGTTCGAGTCTACTCACAGTTCGGAATGTTTTACCGTCATCACTGACTTCAATAAGAAGCCTTTGTGCCTGATAATTATTACCTCTGGTGCGAATCTTTATGGATCTACAGGTAAAGGGTTTGTCAAAGGCATACTGTATCCAGCATGGCTCATCACTTCTGAAAATTTTCTCGTTATTTTCCATAACCAAAAACCGTGCATCAGCTCCGGACTTGCTTGTAGTAATCCGTGGTGTTACTGTTTGAGTGGAAATGTCAGCACCCTCCGGCACAGGAAAGGCCAGAACCGCAATATCACGGTAATATCCTTCATAAGCCGGGGGTTGGGGTAATGTATCATCAAACAAGCCACCGCAGCGGATGTGAATTTCTGTCCATACTACCTTTTGCATGGATAACTCAGGGCTAATCCACGGACCGCCGGCAAGTGCAAATCCATCACATGCATGCATAGCCAGTTTGAGTCCCAGACGGTCCGCTTCATTCAATGCATGACGTACCATTGACCACCAAAACGGACTGAGTTGCTCAACAGGAGGTTCATATATAGGAGGATCCGTAACTCCCTTAATTGACATTAAATATGCTCCGCCAATACCAGCTTCCTTCATTGCCTCCAAATCGGCAGTTATACCTTCACGGGAAACACTGGCATGCATCCAGTACCAGAACACCCAGGGTTTTGCATAATCAGGAGGATTATGAAAATCAGAATACAGATTACTGGTTTGCTCCTTACAGTTCAATAAAATGAACCCGATTAAAATTACTAACACAAGATGTATAAAAAATGAAGGCAATATAAAAAAGCGTTTCTTCATCATTTAAACAGTATCAGCATTTAAAATCTGATCTTTTTGGTTAATGGACTAATTTCCTCCTTTTTACTTTTGCAGGGAAGCAGATAAAAAGCGTAATGATAGGGCCTGGCAGGTATCTGGTATTGTTCCAGTGGCTGTGCCACGTCACTCCAGCTATCATTTCCTCCCACACCCATTTGAATAAGATCAATATTAAGTGTTATAAATCCTGCATCTTTCAGTTCGTTAGTATGCTGTGCTTCATTGATGTTCTCTTCCGTATAAGGCCATGCACTCATACTAAGAAGGCTGTCTGCTACAACCAGTAATCCTTCATCACCGGAACCTGAAAGGAACATCCAGCGAACATCGGTGCGGTTTCCGTTTTCCTGGGGCATAACATAAGGTTCTATAAATTCATGAACAGGCAGGGAATAAATGCCTGCATCAAAACCAAAACGCCTGTCAGTGTAATTCTCAAGCAACCCTTTTCCGTACCAGGTAATATTATCATATTCCCGAATAATACCGCACTGCATACCAACTTTGGGGATATTTGGCAGTCCGGTTGAAGGATTAAGATTATATTCCACTTTAAGCACTCCTTCACCGTTCAAAGTATATATTAAGTGCAACGCAGCTTTACCTTCCAGCAGAGTATAGTCACTCTTCACCTTTATTATTCCCGGAACTAATTGATCAGCCGAAATGCTTTGTAACGTTAATCCTGGCTCATACCATTCTTTCATTTTTACATGGGGCTTCCAGGCACGGCGGTCGTTGTCGGTAAGGGGACGACTAAAATGAGGCAATAAAGGATTAATAATATGTTCCTTATTATTACGCAAGTATGAGCTCAGGGCCCCGTTTGATTTACTAATAGCAAGCTGAAAGTCCCTTCCCTTCAATATAAAGCCAGTTTCCTGTTCTTCAATGGATAGTGCAGGATATCTGGTGCGCGTATTTTTTATTTCCGGAATGCCAGTGAGAGCAAACTGACCGGCAGCTATTTCATGCCCTTTTTCTGCCCATGGCTTATCATTCGACAAAGTAAAACGTATATCGGCCAGGTATTCACAGTCAGGTTTCATTTCAGGCAAGTAATTCTTTATACTAATTACAGTATCCTTGCCGGCAGCAAGATCAAAAGTTGGCAGTCCGCTGCTCATTATAACGTTGCCATCTTCACGAATGGAGACTGCCGCAGTATAACCGGCCAGTGATTTTACAGCGTGACGGTTGGTGATCCGTATCAATCCTTTATGGGCATCAACCATTTCAAAGTCTACAGGCTGGAATACACGTTTACATTCATAAATGGCTGGTTTTGGCCTTCCGTCCGGTGCCACAATTCCGTTAATGCAAAAGTTACCATCATGAAGCTTCTCACCAAAATCACCCCCATAGGCATAAAACTCAGTTCCGTTTTTATCTTTTATCAGCAACCCCTGGTCTTTAAAATCCCATATACAACCTCCTATCAACCGTCTGGTTGAACGGAATATATCCCAGAACTCTTTCAGGTTGCCTGTGGAGTTTCCCATGGAGTGCGCGTATTCCGCAAAAAAGACAGGACGGTTATCGCCCGGCTGCTCCGCTAAAAATTCTGGTGTATATATTGCAGGATAGAAGCGGCTGACCATATCAACATAGTACTGGTCAACAGGTACCTGGATTCGATGGGCGTGGTCTTTGGGATAATCTGGATGAGAAGGATCAATATAGCCCTCTACCCTGTGATTACCCTGGGCAGGCTCGTAATGAACAAATCGTGTAATATCAAAGTCGTGAATCCACTCTGCCATGGCAGCATGGTTTGGACCCCGCCCCGCCTCATTTCCCAGGCTCCAGAAAATTATACAGGGATGATTCTTATCGCGCATTACCATCCTTATTGCCCTTTCCATAAAAGCATGGGTCCATATAGGATCATTACTTAGCTTTCCACCCAGTCCATGAGTTTCCAGGTTTGCCTCATCAATAACAAAGATACCGTACTCGTCACATAAATCACACAGATAAGGATCGTTAGGGTAATGGCTGGTACGAATGCAGTTAAAGTTGAACTGTTTTAATGTAAGCACATCCTTTAATATATCTTCCCGTGACAGGGCTTTACCCTTAACAGGATGATGGTCATGCCTGTTTACACCATACAGGTAAGTTACCCTGCCATTTATTAATAATTTGCTGTCATTCTCCGAGAATTCTATGCTCCGGAATCCCACCCTGCAGCTTTTTGCTTCCAGTACGTTACCGTCTTTGTCTTCAATGGAAAGCACCAGGGTATAAAGGTTCGGACATTCATCGCTCCATTTATCGGGATTTATTACTGTATCTTCAAGGAGCCCGAATTTAACGTTATCAAGACGCGGATAAATCTCATTAATTAAAGACTCTACACTTCTTTCCAATGCCTTTTCGAACACCGGCTGGCTATATTTATCATAAAGCTGTGCTTTAACCTTATAACCGGTAATTTCTTTACCTGTAAGGTTCTCAATTCTGGGACGTATGCTCAGGACAGCATTACGGTAATGTTTATCAAGCCTTGCCTGCCAGTGAAAATCAGCAATCCGCAATCTGGGCTCTGCCAGGAGCATTACTTCCCTGTGAATACCGCTCAACCTCCAGTGATCCTGATCTTCGAGATAAGAACCGTCGCTCCAGCGTAATACCTGAACAGATAATATGTTTTCTCCTTCCTGTAAATAAGGAGTAATAATAAACTCCGAAGGGAGGAAGCTGTCTTCTCCATAACCCAGAAATTTACCGTTTAACCAGACTTTAAATGCGGAACTCACACCTCCGAAATGAAGGGTGATATTCATATCTTTCCATGCGGACGGAATGGTAAAAGTCCGCTGATAACAACCTGTCCCGTTATAATCTTCAGGAATATTCGGAGGATTTACCGGCCGGAACGGATATACGGCGCTTTTATAAATAGGGATATCATAGCCTTTGAGCTCCCAGTTGGAAGGTACTTCTATTTTCTCCCACCCTCTGACACGTCTTTTATAGAAATCAACAGGAGCATCGGATGGCTTAATAGCAAAAGAGAAATCCCAGTATCCATTTAACATTAATATGCGGTTAGTATTTTTGCGATCACAGGTTAATGCATCTTTTACAGCACTAAATGAATATGCTGTAGCCCTTGCCGATTCCCTGTTTATGCCGCATACCAGGGGATCTTCCCAGGGCTCTGCATCATAAATACCAGGTGTTTCAGGTATAGGAGCAGGTTCACCATCAATAGTCTGTGCAATAAGTGAAAAAGGGAGAATTATCAGACCCAGAATAGAAAACAACAATATATTAACATACCTTATCATATCAGAGAATTTAGAACAGAGATATGGCAATTTAATTGATTTATTGAGATTAAAAACGAAAACCGAATCATTTAGATTCGGTTTTCCAATTGTTTATAAAAACTAATTAATTTATTACCAGCTTTATAAATTCGGTTCTTTCTTCAAATTGCAGCTTAATAAAATAAACTCCCCTGGAATAATTGGTTACATCCAGAAAAATAAAATTATTACCTGCCTGAACATTCTTATCAAGAAGAACATCAGCCTGTTGTCCGGTTACATCATATAATATTACTTGTGCCGGTCCGGCTGCAGGAACATTAAAACGTATGGTAGCTTTTACCGAAGCCGGATTGGGAAAGGCAACCAGTTGATATCTGGCCATGATATGATCCTCTATAGCATCTCCCCCAGGCATTGCATCATAGGCCCATTCACAAGCCCTTTTGATAATAGTGAAAAACTCATTAGTACCCAGGTGCTGATCATAGGCTGCTCCATCCAGACCTATTGCATTTATTCCCCAATAAACCATTTTGTTAGGGAAATCATCGGATTTATCAATAGTAACCATGTTCCAGAATTGAGTATCGTCTATATTAGCTTTAACCGTACCTAATTTAGCCGTATATTCTACATTTACTTCTCTGATAACAACAGTTCTTGTGGCTGCAACATCATCACCAGTAGCATTTGACCATTTTACTTCCTCGTTATTTCCAAAGATTTCAGTAATGTAATGAGTATTATCTTTAACCACAAATATTGTATTATCTTCAGTGCCTTCTCCGTCAGGAGTTTGTATCAGGTCGTCACCTAGTATGGCAATCCAGGCCCAGCGATCCTGATCCGGCGCAACTGCATATCCTTCAAAATTAACACAGGGCAGCGGATAATTGTCCCTTGAAGGTCCAAAATGTGCCATTGCTTTTGAGTCAACGGTTTCATTTATAATAACACCATCGAATCCGCTATAATCGTACTCAGTAGCATCTTTGTAAGTATCATTCCACAAGTAAGTCATCTCAAACCCCCAGGACGCCAGACTATCATATAAGTCTTTGTCAGACATATAATCAGGAGCAGCAACTTCAATATATTGTGAGCGGCCAATAAAGAGTACTTTTTTCTGTCCAAGTACGAAGACTGATGTAACCACCAGCATTAAGACTGTTATCAGAAATTTAGAGTTGATTTTTTTCATAATTATTATGGTTTTTAAGTTAAAATTAAACAAACTACTATGTATTAATCAGTATTGTAAATTTAATAAATTAAATCTGAAAATTAAAAATACCTTGATTTATACTCTGTACCGGACTGATAAATATCATGACAATCATCATTTTATTCGTTACTTATTTATAAGGGCCCTCAATTATATTATATTATTCTGTACAGGAAAAAAAATTTAAATTACTTTTCCCTAAATCCTTTGATGCAGCGACAGCAATACCGCGGTAATCTTTTTCATTGACAGCACAATAGAAATGGTAAACCACACCTTTATGTTTTACTATTGATGATTTATGGGCAAACCGGTTATCATAAGGCTCTGAGGAGGCTATAAGGTCCGCGCCCTCCCAGTCGGTCCAGTTTACCAGGTCGTACGAGCATGCAAAGCGGTTAAATGCCTGCACATCTTTTCTTTCCGCCCAGAAAGCTCCAAAATAAAACATCACCCACACATCACCGATCTTCTGTATTACGGCATCACCACTTATTCCTTTATGGTGATTTATAACAGGATCCCTGCCAAGTCTTACCCAGTTTGTCATATCTCCGGATACTGCCATTCCAATGCGTTCAGCGCCCCGTGCAGGTTTCAGGCTGTCACCCCTGGCATTGTAAAACATTACAAAGGGGTAACCTGTTGTTAAAGATTTGTCACGGATAACAGAACTCTTAAAGATTGTATTATTCTCCCACCAGCGGGCATTTGTATCTGTTGCCATTAATACCGGCTTATCCAGCCGCTGCCATTCATGCGCTGTTGCAGGGTTTTTATCTGTATATGCCATGCCTGTGGAAAGCAACCCTCTCTCATATCCTTTTGTGCTCCCGCCAAAATAGGATATCCAGTATTTATTATCATATTTTCCCAGCTCATAACTTCCACCCCACCTGTAATCCCGAAGCGCCGGATAACCTGCCTTCTGGTCATCATCCCAGGTTGTACTGTCAGTAAATGACATTATTCTTCCGAGCGTTTTCCATTTTAAAAGGTTATTGCTCTGAGCCAGCCAGGTTTCATATCCCTGCCCGTCAAAAACAATATAAGTCATATACCAGTTACCTGCTTTGTTAAAGACGGTCGGACAATCTGTCTTTTTTGTTGAATCCGGAGGAACTAATACCAGACCGTATTTATAGGGTGTTTTTATTTCCTCATAAATCTTTTGCATAACAGTATCACTCACCCTATTTTGAAAGGTTTGTGCCTGTCCGATTAACCTCATAAATGCATAAAAGCAACCAGCGGCTGTAATTATTTTGAGAATATATTTGCAAAAATTCATTAAGATAAAATTCTTTTGGGGTGTCAACATATTTTTACAACAGGAATGCCAAAGAGCAATCCTAATTTCTGGATTTTACCGGCAATATGGCCGGTACCTATCGCACAATGATGAGCCGGCCCCTGCTTTGACCACTTGTTGATGAACTCTTTTGCCCCCACTGAAAAGCGGTAGCGGCTGTTTGTGTTCCCGATTTCCAGAACCGGACCTGCAACTGACTCGCCCTCGGCAGTCAGGAGGAACAGTCCGTTCCCTCCCTGAACAACGGAAAGTAAAGTTACCGGTCCGTGCTTAACTGACATCTGTATAGACAGGCCCTTACCTGGCTTTCCATGGTATACAGGCAAAGGAACCAGCTTTACCCTTCCTTCGGCAATCTTGAAATGCGCAGGTCCGTCATGGCCAAGCATCACGATATCATCATCAAAATCCATAGCATAGAATTCCGAGAATGATCCTCCTGCACCAAATGCATCCATTATTTTCATAGCCTGCGCATTCTTCACCTCACATTCTCCTGCCACAGGTACATTTTTACCTGTCAGCAGGGTATTTCCTGCAATTATTGAAGTTACGATATCTTCATACTCATTCCCGGCAGTTCCTTCATAATAGTAAGCCAGAGAGCCGAGATCATGTGCCTTAACCAGCTTGTCCAAAGCAACAGAAGTGCGTGCAGCTCTTTCGAGTTCACTTTTCTCACAATCCCCTGACACATCAAAAACAGTATTAAACTCATCGAGTTTGCTCTTTACTTCCTGGCTGGTTGTTTCATCATGCAGTTTTCTTAATTCACACATTTCAATCAGCTCGATATGCGTACCGAATACAGCAGACTGCTGGGTAAGGTCCGTATACACATCAAGCATACCTCCATAATAATGGCCCAATACACCCAGCCTGTTTTTGCGCATGGTTTTTGCTACTTTTGCAGCATGAATCCAGCCCTCAATATCTTCCCATGCCTCTTCATCTTCGAGGTAGCCGGTAACAAACTCATAACTTATCCGTGAACGGTTAAAAACACTGGCGATCTCAGGTACCGAACAAGCCTGGCAGTGGGCCAGCCACTCCCCTGTCATCTTACCCTTATCACCCATGCTGTTAAATGTCTGATAATCTATTGCCGGCTCAGGCTGGAGGTTAAGGATAACAACCGGCACCTTTATTTTCTGCGCAACAGGCAAAACAGTTGAAGAAAGAGCATATGTTGAAATATACAAAAAAACCAGCTCTATATCATTGCTTTTCAATAACTGTGCTGCTGCTTCAGCTTTTCGCGGATTATCAACCATTCCGGCATCTATAACTTCAGCTCCCATCTTTTCCATTCTTGCTTTTATGTTGTTCTGATATCCCTTTAGCCGGTCCAGTAAGCCTTCAAACTGTTCCCAATAGGTGTCAAGTCCTATTCCGAAAATTCCGATTTTGTTCATTGTATAATGATTTTATTTATTCTATTTGATTACCTCAAACCTGTAATTTCCTGATCCTGTTTCAACAACCAGACTGCCATTTTCTATTCCGGTAAATTTAATATCCTTAACATCCTTTAGCGGTTTTCCTCCTTCAAAAACCTTTTCAGTATCAGTGGCAGGTATAAATATCCTGGCAGTAGTATTTACGGGTATTGCCACGTCCATTAAAAGCACGCTATCCTGTCTTTCCCATTCACTCTTAATAGTACCATATGGTGAATTATAATTAGCTTTTACTTCAGTAAAATCTCCCGCTATTGAAGGGTTTATTACAATACTCTTATACGCTACAAAACCTTCTTCCTGCTGTATGCCGCATAGTCCTTTATAAAACCACTCCATAATATGGCCTAACATAAGATGGTTATTTGACACTGATTCCAGTGCTGCCCATGACTCAGTCAGCGCAGTAGCTCCTTTTTTCAGCTGGTATCCGTATCCCGGAACATCATCGCGGTTATTCATTTCATAGATTAGTTCTGAAGCACTGCCTTGTGTAAGGGCTTCAACAAGAAAATGAAATCCCACATCACCGGCAGTGAGTGCTTTTCCATTCTGGTTAATGATATCAATAAGATTACTAAATACACCATCCTGATCATTTGCATTTACCAGTCCGACACACAAGGGCATGGCCATGGCTGTCTGGCTGCCTGTTGAATATACTTTGGGGCCAGCATTAAAAAATTTATTATTGAAAGCATCTTTAATTTCATTTGCGAGTTTTATCAGCCGCTGTTCATCTTCCGTATAATTAAGGATAGAAGCCATTGAAGCCATTAAACTAACATCATAATAGTATATCGCTGTGGCAGTCAGTTCCCTGGGAGTAAGCTGAGCAACTCCCGGCCTCCCGGGCCCCAGATCATACCAGTCTCCAAGTCCGTGCGAAAGAATATTACCATCAGCCTTTGTACCAAGGTATTCAATATATTTTAACATCATTGGCCAGGCTTTTACCATCACCGATTTGTCGCCATACCATCTGTAAATCAACCAGGGAAGGATAATGCCGGCACTCCCCCATTCCGGTGAATCCCTGAATCCACCCTTAAAAAGAACATACTCAGGAGCAATATCCGGAATAAGGCCGTCCTCAGTCTGTGCATCTATCATATCATCAACAAGTTTGTTATATAAATGATACAGATTAAAATTATAATGAATTGATCCTCCCATAAGGTATGTCTGTTCAAGCCATCCAAGTTTTTCACGGTGGGGGCAGTCTGTTACCACGCTCTGGAGGTTGCTCCGTATAGCATATAAAATGAGATTGCTGATCCTGTTGAACAGTTCACTGGAGCAACTGAACTCCCCTGCTACAGGAGTTGAACTAAAGGTGTGCAAAAATTTTAATTCCAGTATTACAGGTTTGTCAGTGTTATTGTTATCATTATGAGGGATGGCTCCTTCAACCTGTACATATCTGAACCCGTAATAAGTAAAAAGTGGCTGCCATATTTCAGCTTCATCTCCCCTGAGTGTATATTCAAAATAGAAAGGACTCCCTGTTGCCCGCTGATTAACAAACTTGTCTTTATCAATAAGTTCCCCGGGAATAAGTTTTATTTTTTGCCCTTTTTGTCCTTTTACTTTTAACCGGACAACACCCGATGCATTCTGACCAAAATCATACAGAAAGGTGTCTGTACCAAGTCTCACAATTGTATCAGGAATAAATGTCTCCATAACTTTGACTGGATAGGCTGTCTCAGGTAATAGTATGCCACCGGGATCTCTTACAATAAGTGCATTTTGCCAGTTCATATCATTAAAACCAGGTTTATTCCAACCCGGTTGTTCCAGCCGTGCATCATAATCCTCACCGCCATAGATACTACTGTAAGTGATTGCTGAAGGAGATGTTTTCCAGTCAGTTCCGCTAACGATGATTTCCTTGGTTCCATCTTTATATGTAATCCTTATCAGGCATATCATTTTCGGCTTGCCATAAGTAATTAGCAATTTTTTGTATCGTTCGTTATTGTTATTGTGAAATCCATTGCCCACTATTACCCCAATGGCATTTTTTCCTTTTAAAAGATGTCCTGTAATATTATAAGTATTATACAGGCAGGTTTTTTTATAATCTGTCCAGCCAGGTGATAAAAAGTCATCACTAATCTGCTGTCCGTTAATATATGCTTTATAATGCCCAAGTCCGCTTACAAAAAGGTATGCAGATTTTATCTCCCTCTTTATGTCAAATTCTTTACGAAACAGGGGTACTATTGCTCTTTGAAGTGCAAGATTCTTCACATTATTACCCCAGGGATGTACTCCCGGGACAAGGATCAGGGAATCAGGAATTTCTTCATAACCAACCCATTGAGCGCCATGCCAGTTTTCCCTGTTAAATAAGGCAGTGACAAAGCTGGCTTTTTTGCTCCATTCTGATGCTTCACCCTCTTTGCCCCATACTTTTACTTTCCAGAAATACTCTTTTCCGGATTCAAGGGCATCACCATCATATAAAACATTTATTGACTGTTCTGATTTCACTTTTCTGGTATCCCAGATATTTCCTATATTCTTATTCAGTAACAGGGAATCATCAGACACAAGCATATAATAAGCTGACTGAGACTGGTTTCTTTCAATGGAATGCAAAATCCAGCTAAAATGAGACCTACTGTCAATCCCAACAGGATTGTTTTTAAAATTACATTTCAGATCTGTAATTTCTATTATCTCTGTTTCCTGCTCTACAAGCTTTAACAGATCTTTAAACTCCGGTTCCAGTCCTGCTTTATTCTTTATCTCTTCTGATACATTCGGACCATTATTAATCCATTCATTTCCCGGTCCCGGACTATTGGATTTAAACCTGGCCTCTTCTGTCCAGTTATTAATAGCACGAATATAAGATGATCCTTCATCAAGATAAATATACTGGTAATGTTCCGGATCATGGGCATAGGGTGCTTTTTCCAGGTTGTGGATACTATTGTTGCTTATTTCGGTGCCAGGTTGTGATGAAAGAGTATAAATCCCTCCGACGTCATACATCTGTTTTGCAAAATGATGTATATGGTTGGCGTGCACCCTGTTGTTACGCATACAGTTCGGGTCTTTTGTCCATCCCCACCCAATGCATATTCCCGAATAGTTCACATGGCTAACCTCATTATGCTCAATATTTATATTATGGGCATAACCCACACTTACACCAACACATCCCCAGTCCTCATTGGTGCAGTTTGTTATCAGGTTATTCGAAATTTTTTCAAACTGGCAAACTTCTCTTTTATCAGAAGGATTGTATGGTATATGGGATTCAAAGCCAGCCCCCCCAAAAAATCCCAACTGAATAGCAGTACCTCCAATATCAGTGAATATACATCCTTCAACCAGATTGTGATGCGTACCCCTGACAAAATCGAGTCCGCTTGCCGCCATATGACTAAACCTGCATCTTTCAAAACGTATATGACTGGCATCTTTTACCCTTACTCCGGCAGGCTGACGCTCAATCCAGTGATTGTTCTCAAAACGGCTGCCTCCCTCAAGTGTTGAATTCATTAACCTGTATGCATCAATAATTGACCAGCCGGCCTGCACAGGCACATGCCCTTTTTTTGAAGGTCTCAGCCATGTAGTATGTTCAAAACTTATTCCCTTAAAAATCATATTTGAAACAGGAAGATCCGGTGAACCCTCAATTTTAACTAAAGTTTCCAGGCAGGGAACCAGGACTTCTGCTTTATTCAAATCTTCACCCTTTCGTGGCCAGTAGTAGACTTTTCCTGCATCCAGATCTTCATACCATTCTCCTGGCTGGTTGAGCAACTGGATAGCATTGGCAAAATAAAAAGCAGAGTTACCATTTTTACTTTGTGCTGAATCAATATAAGGTGCAGGCCAGGGATGTTCAAATTCTATACGGCTTTCAGGCTGATGAAATCTAATACGTGCCGAGTCTCCTGTTATATAAATTTCTTTTACACGCAATATGGCTATAGCCCACCGCTGGTGAATGATAAATTCCAGTTGTGGCGCATTTTGCAAGGGTACTATTGGCGACGGAATCCACATTTCCTCCTTTTCAGTATTTACAGTAAGTATTCTTTCCAGTACCCCTTCATATAGGTTGCTTGCCCGTATGGCTTTCTTTCCGTTTACCCATAACTGACGAAATTCGAGTTTTCGGCCACCCGGTTCCGAAACATCAGCAACCCAGATATTTCCCTGTGCCTCATCAGGTAAGTCCACTACAGTGCCGGTTATCTTATTCCAGTTTATAATATTAATTCCACTGCTTATTACAGGATGTTCACCCGGAGCAGCTTCTATCCATACAGGGCTGTCTTCAGTACCACTATCTTCAGGACGAATCAGCAGGGGCTCAATAATTTGATAAATACCCCCTTTCAAAATTATATGTGTACCTTCTTCTACTGCCGGATCATTCAATCGCCTTAATTCACGGGCCTTACGCATAGCCATTAATATTTTTTCCATGGGTTGCTCTTTTGTACCCGGATTACTGTCTGATCCGGAGGGTGAGACCCAGATTTCAAGAGCTATTGCATTATTATAAAAAAATATGGCTGTTAACCCGAGAATTACTAATACTATTTTATTTTTTTTCATTATCTGGTTTTAGTTTTTATTCCTGGTTATAGCTTATGGCCATTGCCCATTTATAATTTTTTCAAGCTCTAATTCCGACGGATCAATAATAACATGTTTTATCCGCTCACGTCTCCATGTATAAACAACATGTACCAGTCCGTCAGAAGACTGGATGACTGAGGGATAGGAGTACTGACTTACTGGTGAATCCTCAAGAATGAGTGCTGCATACCATGTTTTTCCATCTTTTGAGAGGGCTGCGTTCAAGGGTGTACGGGCCCCTTTACTCTTACCTTGCGGTGTTTTCACATGGTTATACACTAAAAGATGTCTTCCATCTGAGAGTGTCACCGCATCAATGCCCGAATTGTTATTAGGCAATGATGTTGCTGCCAGAGGAGACCATGTTAGTCCTTTGTCAGAAGACCATGATTCTAAAATTGCCCTGTTCCTGCTTCTGCAAAGGACCTGTATTTCTCCGTTATCGTGTAATAAAATACAGGGCTGAATAGCACTGTAAGTTTTGCCGTCATTTATGGGGCCAGCTTTATTCCATGTATTACCAGAGTCCGCGCTAATTTCAAAATGAATTTTCCATCCTCTTCCTTCTGTGCTTGATCCGCATAACAAATTTCCGTTATCCAGTAACACAGGTTTGTTTTTAACCGGACCAATATATCCTTCAGGTAATGCTCGCGGCTCAGACCATGCAGTACCTCCGTCATCAGAAGATATCAGCATGCCTTTCCATTGGGCCGGACTCGGACCTACTTTATAGAATAACAATAAATCCCTGCCAGGGATCTGGTAAAGTACAGGATTCCAGCATGCAAAACGTGTGCTGTCATTAACAATGCCATTAGCCACTTCTACCGGTTCTGTCCATTTTCCGTTTATCCTGCGGCTAATCCATATACCCACATCAGGATTCCTTTCTTTAGTTCCCCCAAACCATGCTGCTATTAGCCCCTGGTCTGACTCGGCAATGGTTGAAGCATGACAGGATGCGAATGGTGCACTTTCAAATATAAACTCATCTGCCAGTATCCCTTTTTTCCATCTTTGCTCCTGAGAAAAGTTACTATCCATGCTCTTTAAACACATAACAATAAGTGATACCAGGATTAATTTCATTTTTATATAATTACATTTCGGATATAAATGAATAATCGCCTGAGCCAATTTCAAATACAGCCCTGTCCCCCTCCATGCGAATAAATCTGACACCATTGGCTGATGATGCTTCTTTCCCTCCTTCGGTAACACTATTTTCAGAACGGGCAGGTACATACACTTCTGCTTTTGTATTTCCGGGGATAGTGATGCTCCATATAAACCGGTTCCCATCCTTTTTCCAGTCACTCTTTATAAGTCCGTGTACCGAATGATAAGAAGCTTTTACAAAATCAAGTCCTTCAATAAGTGAAGGCTTCATTTTGATTTTTTTAAATCCCGGATTCTCCGGATCAGTTTTAATTCCTGACAGGTTTTCATAAAACCAGATAATAAGATCTCCCAACAGCATAACATGGTTGTGAGAGTTCATCGCCGGATCGGCTGTATTGCCGTTCCACAGCTCCCATATAGTTGTTGCTCCGTTTTCTGCCATATAACCCCAGCTGGGATAGTCCATATTCGTGGCCAGTTTATAAGCAATATCAGGGCGTCCGTTCTCTGTAAGCCCGCGCATCAGCCACTGAACTCCCACCAGTCCGGTTGAAACATGACCTTTATTTTTTTCCTGGATAATATTTACAATGTTATTAAAAACACCTTCACGATATTTATCAGGGACCATGCCAAAATACAAAGGAAGCAGGTTTGCTGTTACAGTATTATTACTGTATTGCAAATTTTCTTTATTAAGAAATTTATTATTAAATGCGTCTTTGATTTTTGCTGACAGGTCATTAAATTCCTGAGCATCTAGTTGTTTGTCAAGTATATTTGCAAAGCGTGTCATCAGACACAAAAAGTGATAGCAGTAAGCTGTAGCTATCAACTCTCCGTCAGTTTTCCGGCCGGGATCTTTTGAATGAATTAAGTTGGGCAACTCAGGAGGTACACACCAGTCACCGTATTTATCTTTTTTAAGAATAAAATCCGTCATATACATTCTGCACATATAATCAAGCCACTTTTTCATTGAATCGTAATGTCTGACAATAGGCTGTTCATCTCCATACTGGTTATAAAGCATATTGGCGATAAGGATATAGGCTCCGGGCCATGTCATGTTGTCGTCGTAGTAATTCCAGAAAGCAGGAGCTATATTGGGAATACAACCATCTGCTTTTTGCGCCTGTTCTATATCATCCAGCCATTTACCGTACAATCGGCCATTATCGAAAATAAAAGTTTCGCCGCAAGAGCCTGTAGCACGGTCACCCAGCCATGGCTGCCGTTCATTGCGTTGAGGACAATCCAGTGGCATACCCTTGTAATTACCCCGTATTCCCCAATATGCATTTTTATAGATCCGGTTAATTATTTGATTAGATGTCTCAAAAGAACCGACAGTTCTGATATCATCATATACTACTCTGCCCTCAAAATCCTCAATTGTCGGGGTACCCGGATAACCCCTGATTTCGACATATCTGAAACCATGATAAACAAAGGACGGTTCCCATATTTCTTCATTATCACCCTTAAGGGTACATACATCTGTAACTTTAGCATCACGAAGATTAGCTGTGTACAGCTCACCATTTTTCTTAAGTGTTTCAGCAAAGCGCAGAGTTACCTGATTACCTTTGTTACCCTGCACCCTTATTTTTAACCACCCCACCATGTTTTGTCCCATGTCCAGTATATATGTTCCGGGCTTTATCAGAGTAATAGTAACCGGTTTTATAGTTTCCATAACCTTCATATTATCATTCATCTGCGCCTCATATTTTCCCCCGGGTTCCTGCACATACTCAGCGTCCAGCCATTTTCTATCATTAAACCCTATATTGTTCCATCCGGGCATTTCTTTTGTTGCATCATACTCTTCGCCATCATATTCATTATTAGAGCGTATGGGACCATCGGCAGTAACCTTCCAGCTATCATCTGTCGTGATAAATCTGCCCGTACCGTCGGCATAATTAATTTCCAGCTGTAACAGCATTTTTGGATACCCGAAAGTTTTGATTTTATAAGGCTTATATGCCTGTCTCATTGCATAGTACCGCCCGTTACCCAGCACGGTTGCGATTGTATTTTTACCCTGCGCCAGTAACTCTGTTACATCAAAGGTATTGTATTTTACTGATTTGGTATAATCTGTCGGAGCAGGTGCTAACACCTGGGTGCCAATACGCTGTCCGTTTATATACAGTTCGTAAAGACCCAATCCTATAATATAAACCATGGCCTGTTTTACCTTTCCCGACACTTTAAATTCTTTACGAAAATAACGTGCAGACAGGCGAGAATGCTTTTCTTCCCTGTCCCATGAAAATGAGCGATCGAGTCCTATCCACCTGGCTTTCCAGTCAGCATAATTTAGTAATCCCATGCTCCAGTACGCCGGCTTGCTCCATTTACTTTCTCCTTTATTTGACCATACCTTTACTTTCCAATAGCATTTTGTACGGCTTTTAAGAAATACCCCGGCATAAGTAACATGAACTGACTGATTGCTTTTAACAATACCTGAGTTCCACAGGTCACCTTCTTCACCGGCAAGTTTTTCAGGTGTCGAAGCCACGATAACCTGATAAGCAGACTGCTCGATATTACGCTGCTTGCCTGATATTTCCCAGCTAAGTCGTGGATTTAACCTGTCAATACCATCCGGATTAATTAACATTTCGCAACGCAGATTAGTTAAACGAATTTCTTCTAACATTCCGGGTTCGCCTGATAACAAAACAGTAGCGATTATAGGTATTATTATATATTTATATAAATAGCTTTTCATACTGCCAATATTTGAAATTTTATATCACACTACTCCGTATATATGACCCTTTCAAGTTTATCTGATGATGCAACCTCCTTCCCATTTACCAGCACATGCAGTCCTTTTCCGCGATTATAATGTTTCCCGCTCCTGTCCCAGAAGATAGTCACTATTTTGCCGTGATACAGTATATTATCCAGACAAAACCATTCCCACTGTCCTTCAGGGATTAACGGATTTACTTCAATAATATTCTCAGCATGAGGCCTGAGACCGACCAGTCCGTTTATTATCAGATCACAAAATGTAGAGTGATTGTAATAACGACTGCGCTCCTGCTCACCTTTTAACCAGTAGCCTGTTGTTTCATCCAGATACTCTCCTATATACGGCCTCCCTCTATAATATTGAGATTCCACATATAATTCCAGTAGTTTAAAGTATGTCGAGTCATTTATTACTGACTGTTCATAGTTATTAATCAGATTGGCCATTGCTGTCAATGTCTGGGAAGTGGCAAATGGCCATATAGCTCCGTCCCACTCACATTTGCAGCATCCATGGGTTCTGAATCCGGGATGCCGGCGCTCAGCCGTTGTGAGTCCGAATGGCGCAAGGAACCCCTCTGTGTCATTAACCTGCTTCCAGGCATCTTCAAATCCCGGGTCAGGAAGATTAAAATACCAGGGTATAAAACCTATAGCTTCCCTGGCATTGGCAAATTCTCCGTTATCCTTTACAGTCTCAAAAAAATTACTGGCCGGATTCCAGAGTTTTTTCTGGACCAGAAATTTTAAAGTATCGGCTTTGGCCTCATATTTTACAGACAGCTCATCTCTTCCTGCCATCCCTGCCAGCTTATTAAGTGCTTTTGCATTACCGTACATGTAGCTGTTGATGGTAGGTCTTGCATTTTTCACATGTCGCCCCCCGCTAATAGATTCCTCCATACCATCATTAACATCGTACTGCCAGAAAAGTCCGTCAGGCAGGCGCCTCATAGATTCCCAGGCCTTATAATCATCATCGAGATCAGGCAGCATATCAATTAAAAAACTGCTGTCCCTATTAACAAGAAAACGATTATAAAGGGCATCTGCTGTCCAGCTGCTGAAATTACGCAGCTTATTCATGTTCTTACCATTATTCCCCCTGTACCAGAGGTGAACATAATCATCAAGATACCTGCTGTCATGGAGCCACCGCGCTTCATAGATATGATAGCCCAGAGCACAGCTGATTAAATTGTATTTATCGGCATAAGACCGGTTAACAAGAAATTCTGTTAATGCATAACCGCCGGGTGTTTCCTTAATATGTTTTCGTAAGGTCCACCACCGAAAGTAGTATATCTCTTCAAAATTATCCTGAGGACATTCAAAAAAAGGAATATTTATAAGCATCCACTCCCATGACTGATCATTTGAAATAGCCTGAACAATATTTTCATCCTCCATCCGGTTAAACAGGTCAATATAGTGCCTGAAACTATCCGGTTTAAGTAAGAAAGGTGATTTATTAACAGAATAGTCTGAAATCTTCAATGATTTTATATAAAATGCAGCCTGCTCAACAGGTTCCCCTGCCTGAGGCAAATCAAAGTCCTGATCAGCAGGAGTATCAGGATTTGGAAACCGCCGTATTTCTCCTGTCCTGAATACAATTCGTTCAAGCGACGCTACAGGTGCAAAAAATATGCGGCCTGTTGCTTCATTTTTGCCATTTACATTAACATTATAAGAGCGGCTGTCCACATCAAGTTCAATACGAATATCATATTGCCTGCCTGCTTTATAGTTCATCATATTATAATAGCGATAGCTGTATTTCGTTTTGACTGTAGTGTCAGAGTCAAAAATAAGCCTTACAGCAGTAGTACCTTTTGCATCCTGAAACTCAACATGCAGCAATCCATTATCATTTTGAGCCGGAATAAGTGAAAACTCGGCTATCAGCTTTTTTGATGCAGGAAATAATCTTTCAGCTTTTGCATAATCATACCTGTCCCGATCTTTAAGTGAAAGACATCGAGTTCCGTCCTGTATTTTTTCTATTTGTACAGGGGCCCAAAGCGGACAATAAATGTTCCATTGCTTAAGTTCCCCGCCTGCAGGTAGCTGGTTGAAAATATCATTTACAGGCTTTTCTTCCTTATCTTTAACAGGAACAGGTATTGATGCCACCCATATATCTTCCTTGTTCATACTGTATGTTACCCACAGGTTGCTATCAGGAGGTGTTCCGTTACCTTCAAGAATTCCCCTGACATATTGCGGACCATATGATTTATAATTCCCGCCATAGCGCATGGGAGATATTTCTCCCTGAACCAGTAAAAGACTATTATAATCCAGTCCGTTGTCGCTAGTAGAAACTGCCAAAGGCCAACGGAATTCCGATGGATTATATACAGTAGCATAACGCCCGTCTGAAGTGCGCTGTCCCCATATCTTAGCATTCCGGTTAACAAAGCCGGGAGCTCTTACAGGATCGGGCCATGTTTTTCCTTCATCATTACTTATGGCAGTAAGCGCATATTTCCATAGTCCCACTACCCTTCCATCAGGCAAATGATAAAAGCAAAAAGCTTTAAATTGTTTTTTCAGTGGTATGAGAGGGTCATCCCCGTCAGCTTCTTCATTCCACTGCTGCATCATTAACGGATTATCCAGCAATTCATTACACGCCTCAACAAACCCTTCATCTGTGCTTGCCTTATAAAAAGGGTAAGCAGTATTATCCTGGTTCCATGAAGCATTGTAACGAATAAAATATATCGGGCCAAGACTTCCGTCAGTAAAAATTTCACGTACCACACGTCCTATGCCTTTCCCGTCGTTTGGTGTATCTTTCTCATCCATACATATGCCATAGAAGGCCAGTGCTATTAAGCGGTTATTCCCTGACACGTAAAAACCCATACGTTGATGCATCACGGCGTACAAATCCTGGGCAATACCGGGATATCCTTCCTTAACTGTTCCGTCAGGGATTTTGTATTGGGGAAAGAGCACAATGGGCTTTGACCAGCTGTAGCCATCATTTGAAGTAACAAGTAATGTCTGACCCGGCGGGATATGTTCCCCCACAGAATCACTCAGGTATTCAAGGTAAAAAGTATTGTTCCGGTATGCCAGCATGGGAGCATGGTTGTATGTCCATCCATAATCTTCTGCCATTTGAGGGTACTCCCTATTGGCCCTTAATACCTGTATATTATGCACGCCTTTGACCGGACTCAATTGTCCGTGATGATAATCAATATTACTCAGGATATTGCCGGTATATCTTATAATGTCCTGGGTTTGCAACGAAGCAATCCAGGATAAACATAATACTATTGCTGAAGATATTTTAAAAACGAAATGAATCATAAATTAAAATAAATAAGATAAATATATTTTAAATTTTACTCTTTTCTTGTTTTTTCCTTTGTGCTTCTTTTATTAACTCCTTAAGAATTTTTTCTGTTGTTTTAAAGATAGTACCGTGTTTATGTCCTTCCGGTACATCAATTTCGCTGGAAATATCTGTAAATGTTTTAAAATTACGGGTTTTCACAGCCCCGTACTTTTTTTCCCTGTAAGCATCATAATAAATAAGCCATTCCTCACCCACTTTTATTGCAGTCGGACCTTCAGTAAACAAATCAGTGAATGGTTCTGAAATACCAGTGTAAGGGCCCAGCGGGCAACAACCAAAGGCTACTTTAAGATTCCTGTTCGGACGGGTGTTATCTTTAAAAACAAGTACATATTCACCTTCACTCTTTTTAACAATAACCGCATCAATAACACTGAATCCAGGATCCAGGAACAAACTTGTTTCCGTAAATGATTTAAAATCTTTTGTTGTGGTGTAATACATACGATGATTATTTTCTTCTTCCTCAATACCGCGTTTAAATCTGAAGGGTATTGTAGATGCCCATATTATAATAAACTGCCGGTTTATATTGTCATAATATAACTCGGGTGCCCATACATTAACAGTTGAAGGTTCATGCTGCATTACCGGTATAAATTCCTGGTCCTCCCAGTGGATAAGATTTTTTGAACTGGAATATCCAAATCCCTGATCGCCCCTCCATGATGTTGTCCATACCAGATGATAAGTACTGTCAGGACCACACACTATTGACGGATCCCTCATTAATTTCTGGTTTCCCAGTTCAGGTTTTAAAAACGGACCTCCAAGGTCTGTCCATTTATAACCATCGAAACTATATAAAAAATATAATCCGTCAGTTGCGGGCTCCCTGAATGAAGTAAATATATAAACCTCTTTTATCTGATCCAGAATTAATACCCAGTCATTTCCATTCTGTTTCTCTCCCGGAGGATCAAACTCAATAATACCATTATTGGGATAAACACCTATACCCGTAATATATCCGTTACGCGGATTATACCATGAAGCTTTTACCCGGTCGCCAGGTATTTTACCCATATTCACTTTTAAATTGTGGCCATTATAAGTGTAAATGAATGCATAGTCCGATCCCCTGGTAGCAATAAGGTAATCATATTTTTCTCCTTGTTCGCCTGCTATCAATGACTGGTCAGGTTTCCTCTCAAAATAAGGTCTTGAAAGCATAAGATTTTTAAGATAAATCATTTGCTTTGCACCGGGATGATTAATTGCATCGTACCAGAAATCTTTTACTCCGTAAGCATTGTCAGTATCCCCGGGTTTGTGCATTTGCATAACGGCATTATGACCGTAAGTATGGCCGCAGGCACCGGCAAACACTGACCAGTATGCATACCGTCTCACATCGTCATCTGTCCAGTAGGGCTGCAAACTGTCATGCAATCCCTGTGGTATACGTTCATAAGATGGTTCACCATCCAAAGTAGGCTTAACAGGTACTTTATTATAGTCTGCTTCAACATATTTCCAGTTATCTTCACCATAGCAAAGTTCAGTATCATCCTGGTCATATCTTCTGTGCCCTGATTGAAACATGTTAAAGTCCAGCCACGTTTCATTATGAAACCACATTGACGATTGTGTCCTGCCCCTGGGATGATAAGATATCAGATGTACAGTATCTTTCTCTCGCAGAGTGTAGCCAATGGTATTCCAGATCCTGGTAGAATCGTTACCTTTAATATCACCACCATTTAACCATATTATATTTGGCTTTTTCCCGTATCTCCCGGCAAGCCATGCTGCATAGATCTTTGCCTGCTCATTACTTACAAGTCCTGACTTGACATTATCACCCCATACAGGTATCAAAGCCATATATATATTTTTCTCAGCTGCCCTGTCAACAATAAAATCAATATGGTCCCAGAAATCGTACTGTTCAGCATCTTCAAAGCTATTACCCCTGGTGAGCTTAGGCATTGAAATATCATTATTTACTAGGGCGCTGTCCCCATATATATTTACTGCAGATAATGTATGTAGAACCATTACCTGAATAACATTAAAACCTTTCTGACTCCTGTTTACCAGATACTTATCCGCATCCTCCCTGTTAAGTTTTGTAAATAAGAGCCAGCCAGTGTCACCAAGCCAGAAAAAGGGATCACCGTTCTCATCTGCAAAATACCGCCTGTTATCTGATATCATGATTCTACCCTGATTGTTATTCTGAACAGACGATGTACACGCAACAGATAGTATAATAGTCAGTATTAAGATAAAAACCTTTTTAACCATATGATTATTTATAATATTATTTATAAACGTTTGATCCATATAATAACCGGATCTGGTTGAGGATTCTCTATTTCAATAATAACCCCGCCACTCACTCTTTCATCCTGCTCAAGTATGCGGCCATCTTTTGGATCAATCCATCTAATCCTGAACATAGCAGGTGATTTTGTTAAATCCACCTGTATCGGACTCTGCGAATTACTATATATGATGTATCCTTTTTCTGCATTTCCTAATGCCCACTTATCCTGTGGATTATCTGGCAGATCAACAGGCTGCATCATGATTGCATCTGCTAAAAATTGTGTATCCGATATCTCAGGAATATTGGCTAATGAACCACCTGCCATGAAAACAGCCCAACCAGAATAGTGATCAAGGTCTGCAGAATATATGACCGCCTTATCTTTATGCTTATTGCGATATTCAAGTACAGCTCTGTAAACCTGCTCAAAGGAACTTTTTCCGGGATCAGCCAACCGGGCATACTGTCGTGGTGCCAGGTTTTTGCCGCCTTCCGGGGCAAACAGACTGCCATCCTCCCGGTAGTGCCAGTAACGAATATCTATCAAACTTATTGCCGGCGCCCGCACAGGATCAGCCAGTATCGAATCCTGCACATCTTTGGTAACACTCAGTCCGATTAATACTTCTTCACCAGTCTCTTTTTCCCATTCCATAATTACGTCTATCCAGAACTTAACAAAATGCAAAGGTCCTGTATATTCAGCACCTGTAAGTTGAATGACGCCATTATTACCGGTAAAGTTCTCCAGGCATTTTCGGATATAAGACTTATGCAATTTTCTGCGGACGGGATGAGTGACATCATAGAACTGTTCTGCCATAAAAATACGTTTATCTCCGGCATATGAAGGCGGTTCGGGAAATCCCGTATTATTAATGTTGTTTGCTGTTCGCCACGGGAAATCAACCCAGTGGGCCCCTGCTTCAAGAATATTATGTTGAAAATAGTTCTGATGAATTAAAACCAAACCTTTCTGATCTGCTAAATCAGCGAATTTTTTAAGACGCATCCAGTACCAGTAGTTATACTTTGTAAGGTCATACTTACTCAATCCATCCCATGCAGTTTCCTTGCCACTGCGTGCAAACGGGAGTTCGTAAAAGGGCGGCCAAACCTCTCCATTCATACGGCGAACACGACTATGGTCATCACGCCGGCGGTCATACCAAAGACCGTAATTATGTTCCAAAGCTATCGTATGTCTATTTTTCATCCACCCGGACAGTTCGTCAAGATTATCTGTTAAACCATTGCCCGTTCGACCCGGAACGAAACGTGTTATGTGAGGTGTAGCTTTTTTTATCCCGTAGGGACGCACACTTCCCCTGCACCATGATACATTATGACGATTACCTGTTAAGATAGTGCTGTCCCTCACCAGCCATCCATTCTCAATACGCATTATGCCCGTGCACTTCGCATGTTCAGGTTCAGTATATCCAAGTTCATCTATTGTTATAATCCCTGTAGATACATCAATTAAAGGTTGCCGTTGCTTAGCCATATCAATCCATTCTGAAAGAATCGTTACCGGCCTTTCTGATTGAGCAGAAAATGCAGCCGCCTGCTCTATTGTGGGACTTGTGGCAGATCCGGCTTCAACAGGCAGCAGGTGGCTCTGTACCTGAATTTTATCTCCCAGGCGGTCTTGCAGCTGAGCATAATACAAGCTCTGAGGCTTAATGTGGTGATTAGAACTGCGCCAACACCCATTTCCCGAAAGCTGTGCCCGCGAGCCAAAAGCCCAGTTACTGGCAGTGGGCGGACTGTAACAATCAATCCTCGAGGCTGTACATTGCCACATTACGCTGTTGGCAGCAGTCCAGCCCGCACCCTGAAAATCCATTCCCCTGTTTACAAAATGAAGTGAGTGGCCGTCAATGCTGACATTATCAAACAGTACACCCGATGCCCAGCTGTCAATTGTACCACTAAAATTGTAAGGTAAATGGGACTCACACTGAACAAAGGCATTAGGTCCGGCAGCACAAAAGCCGGCAGCAAAATCATGATATCCATATTCCGCATATAATCGCTGAAATAGTGTTTGCTGACCCTCCGTAAAAAAAGTATAACGGCGCTGGCCTCCAATTTCAGAAACAGGAGACAGGGATTTGCAATCTTCGACAGTTACACGTTTTGCCGTTTCATAAATGGCCACTGCAGAACCTGCAAAATGCATAAAAACTACCTGCCGCACCCATGCATCACATACATTTTCAATAGTTACTGCCATCCAGCAGTGATCCTCATCTTTAGGATTTCTTATATCGTAAGCTGACAAACAGCGAAGGTTTTCAATCCCCACATTGCTTATTCTGCCCGGCCAATGATATTGTATAATGCTTCCACCTCCATAATTAGTATCAAGTGCTGTGGTTATGGGGGCATCCAAAGTTATGGATTTCTCATCGACAGAAATAATTTGTCTGTCCCAGTAAAGCATTCTTTCACCTGGCTTCCATCTTAGCCATCCGTCCTCGCCACCAAACTTATCCATGCCCAGCTCCTGAATCCACTTTTGGGTTGAGGGCCGGCTTACCAGAACATTATCACCTGCCCTGAATGAATATGAGCCAGCAACATGTAATTTGCTTGTATTCACCGGCACATAGCTATCGGTAATCCTTATGCCAGTCTTAAGTTCATGGTCGTTATTACCGGCAATGGTAATAAGTGTCTCCCGATTTTTTCCCATTGCCACAAGTAAAGTACCATCTTCTCCCATGCCACTGCCGCGAAGTACAATCCCCGATGTATTGATTTTCAAGCCCTCATATATTTCATAACGACCTTTCTCAAGTAAAACTGCACCGCGAAACCCACTGGAATCTGTTTGCAGGGATGCCACGTAGTTTATTGCTGACTGAATTCGAAGTGTAGCATCTCCTTCTCTTAATGGGACAAGGATGCGTGCTGGTACATCAGGGATGGATTCTTCTGCTGCCATATAACCGCAATATGAAAAATCAGGTATCCGGTTGCCCAGTGAATCGAAGGTATAAACCAGCTTGCCGTCGATATCAACAGATACAGCAGGTAATGACCCGGACTGAGCAATGTTCGCAACAGGGATAAAAATAAAGCAGGTTAAAATCCATATAAAAGAGTATGGGCAACCCTTAGTTCGAAAAAAAACAGATTGTGATTTGCTATTCATCAGGACATGGTTTCTTTTTCCTTAAATTTCTCTAATTGAAAGTATATAAGATTTCCTAATAATTATAAATATTTATGATTATATTTTCATCCTAAAGTTTACTCACCAACATTAAATACCTCTTTTTTTGTCCAGTGTATCGTAATTATTTGCCGGATCCTTCCAGTTTATCTTTTTTAAAGGATCAATACCATTGATATATTTTTCAATATTAGTATATCCGTCTCCGGTACAATCCATGCCGGCGTCTCCCGGATCATCAGGATTCAGTTTGTACTTGATTTCCCACTCATCCGGCATACCGTCGCTATCAGAATCAATGTATGGTTGACCTTTATATTCGGGATATCCGCCAACCTGACTTATGTCAGTTATTATACCCTGCCTGTAGGATTCCTTGTCCAGCCGGCGTTTAATATACTGGCTGCCTGTGTCAGTAATGCCACCTTCCACATAAGCTATTTTGCCTGTCCTCACCTGCTCAACAATGCGGATATCAACGGCATCTCTTTTGGGTAAGGTAGCACCGGCATTGTCCAGTACATATTCATATGCTTCCTTAGCCGGCATGATTGTTAAACGCGGCATAGGCAAAGGTTTATCAACACGAATATATCCGGTATAATCCCCGGCATCAGTAAGATCTTCAATCTGGACACCTCCGGCCCAGTTATCGCTGGTTACTTTTTCATTACCCTCAACAATATTTCCATTAACATAAGCTCTGCCAAACACTAGATACTCAAGTTTACTGCGGCCTGACTCGGGTTTTAATATGCGGTAACCAACAGGTTTATCAGTAGGTGTTATTGGTCCGGGTTTAAAGTAGTTATTAATAATGTTATACAAAGCGCGATAGTCTCCTCCGTCAACTGTACGGTGCCACCAGTTAAAAACCACATTATTCACGAAATTAAATACCCCGTACCAGCCTATTGAAGGATTACGACCGGTGTTACATGCCCAAAGATTACGCATAAAAGTACAATTCTCACCCCCTAAAGTACTGCCAAATGAATGGTTATAAGTATCAAGCGCCTCTGAAGATATGCAATTCTGTATTGTTAAATTTACGGTCGGCAGCTTCTGTTTTTTGGAGCCATCTCCGGGATCATACATATGACGGTAAAGTGATACATTTTCATCCAGTCCCCAGCTTGCTGAAATATGGTCAAGAATGATGTTACCTACGGGGTTACCACCCAGGGCATCGTCACGGCGGCCGACATTTGTTTCTCCTCGACGGAAACGCATATGCCTAATGATAACATCATGAGTGTTTATCCACACAGATTCGCCGGCAACACATATGCCGTCACCTGGAGCTGTTTGTCCTGCTATAGTTATATAAGGAGCACGAATAATGAGAGGGCTGTTAAGGCGAATGATACCTGCCACGTTAAAGACTACTATGCGCGCACCCCCTTTTTCGCATGCTTCGCGTAAAGTGCCGGTGCCCCTGTCTGCAAGACTTGTTACTACGTACACTTTGCCACCGTGACCGCCAAAAGTGTAAGCCCCTCCACCCTCAGCACCAGGGAAGGCAGGAATATCAGCCTGTGGCAAATCAGTGGGCCTTGATGCCCAGGGTACATAAGGTTTCCCTTTTATTTCTTCCTCCCTTATAACAGGCAGTGCTCTTTCCCATGCTTCATCTGAGAGGCGCATTGCTTCATTTAAAGCCGAATCCGCTGCTGCCTGAATGTGTTCGGGTACATTCGGGTACTGAGCCAATGCCATTTCTGCTAATCCGGTTAAAGAAACCAATATAAAAATCCTGATAAAGTACATCTTCATATGTAAATAAATATTAAGTAAAGTTTTACTGCTTTATAATTTTATGGTTAACATAATATCCATCCTGAAAAGTTACTTTTATAAAATAGAATCCTGAAATCAAATTCTCAATCTCCAGATAACTGTTCTGGTAAGTCTCATCTTTTACTGATACTAATTTACCAGCAAGATTGAAAAGTTCAACCCTCCTGATACCTTCCCTGCCCCTTAAAAAGACTTTGTCAGTTGCAGGATTCGGATAAATACTTAAATTACAGTTCACTTTTTGAGACAGCCCGGTAAATTCCGTAGGGACAATAGAATTCAGGTAATTCTCAAGGTTTGTATAACCGTTATCAGCATATGCTTTTCCATCTTCAGTATCTTCGGGATCAAGACCGTTGGCCAGTTCATACTCATCCGGCATTCCATCATGGTCATTATCAGCAGGCGCCTCAAAGTAAGCAATTTCAGGCCATCCGCCCACTGATGTCTGAGTATCAATTATACCTGAATTTTCACCTTTCACACCATCACCTGTAACCGGAATGTCACCATTCACTTCGGCAACAATTCTCATATCCACAGGATCCCTTACGGGCAGTATTGCCCCTGCACCTGACAGAACAGTGTCATATGCATCCTGTGCAGTATGGGTTGTAACAGGTTCGACTTCAAATTCTACCTCAGATTTTATACTGTCTGCTGATCCGACTACAGCTACACTTACGCCAAGCCAATTGTCATCATTCATTCCCCCTTCTGTATCTTCCACGTAGTTGCCTGAAAAGTACCACTTTCCGTAGCCTTTAGCCGCTCCTGCATTTGACTCATAAGATGGCTCGGCAAAATACAGGCTGCCCGGAGTTGCCGGGCCCGGCTTATAGTAATTATTTACCATATTGGTATTACACCTTGCGATGTTCGAATCAGGAACTGCAGGATCTTCGGCATATATCTCCAGCTCTCCGCCATAAATTGCACCGGCTTTACCCCAGTTAAAAATAACATTATTGCGAAGATCAAGCAAAGCAATAGTATCGTGTGCCCTGCAACCGTTTATTCTGGGAGAACGGCTGTTGTTATGGGCTATAAGGTTGTGATGATAGGAAGCATACTGGCCTCCCCATTGACCTGCGTAGCCCCGCGCCCCTTTTGAATGATAAGAATCATATAAAGATTCGCTGATAATACACCATTGTACCGTTGTATATTTGTTGTCGTAGAATGTAGCATTTTCCTCTATTGCCCAGCTCATTGAGCAATGGTCTATTATAAAATTCTTCGCATTTTCAATATTTATTCCTGATACCTGGGATCTTAATTCATCACCGGGCCTGAATCGCATATAACGTATTATTAAATTGTCACCTGAGAATTTAAAATACCCTCTTCTTATACAAATACCTTTTCCCGGAGCTGTCTGACCGGCAATTGTCACATTCGGGCGGCTACATTTAATTTGATAAGCATTTAAATTAATGATCCCTGAAACCTTAAAAACTATAGTTACAGGATCAGTACCTTCAGTAGCAAGAGCGGCACGCAGAGTACCGGGTAATACGTTACCATACTTGTCAGTATCAAGCAGGCTGGTTACTTCTATTACTCTTCCGCCCCGACCACCGCTTGCATATTTTCCATAACCCTCGGCACCGGGAAAGGCAAGCTGCTGCCCCTGTATTGAAAAATTATCACTACATACAAAAACCGCAACTATATAAAACAGAAATATTCTTCCCATATTTACAACGGCCTTACACAAACCTTATGGGTGTTACCGTCAGCAGTTTTTACTATATATATTCCCTCATTAACGTATACAGTTTTACCTGTGTCTATTAATTTTCCCAAAATATTATAAACAGTAACAGTCCCTTCACGGGCAATGATTAAATTATTTATAACATCAAAAGGTTTATCATACAAAATATGACTGGTAATTCCTGATTCATAATTTGCCCAAATTTCAATCTTATGAACCCTGACGCGTTGGGGTTGTGATTCCTCACCAGGGTATATGCCTGTCCTTACTCTTAGAGTAACCGGACTTGACTGGGAGGCTGTGGCTATTGCTTCGAATGCAAAATCCTGGCTTGGCAGAAAAGTTATTGTATCACCTTTTTTATTTTCTTCCTCAATTATATACTGGGCATAAACATCTTCCCAAGTTGCACCATCATCCAGTGAATATTCAATCCATGTAACTACATGCCTGTTAGACTTTGGAGTTACATCCGGAGAAACCTCAAGATACAGCCTGGCCAGATTACTCACCGGCGGACTTGTTATAGAGCCAAAAGTCGCAGTATCCGTACCCAGATACCATGCTTTAGCCATCTGAATATAACCTATGGAAACCACCGGTGGTTCATCTTTAGGAGGACAGGTGGGCATGATCAAACAACTTTCATAATCAAAACCCTGCTGTGTACCGGCTTCGAAATGATGAGATCCCTGAAACTCCTGTGTACATGAATCATAAAACTGTTCATCCTTAATAAATCCTGCAAGGTAATAGCCATCAGGATCCGGCTCCAGCAAAGAAGGATCAAAAATAAGATCCTGAGCACATATACATATGCTTAATACCGCTGTAAAAGCAGCAATTGTCATCTTGTAAAATAGATTTTTTTTCATAATAAAATAATTAAAAGGTTAGTAATTTGATCTATGATTATCTTAATGAATTACTTAATATTTATTAATTAATAATATTCTTAATATACTCATGTTAATAATTTATTACTGGTTGATTAAAATGCATTGGTCGCCTGCCAAAATATCTTAATCAGCTAAAGGATCAAATACATCGGCCTCACCCCAGTAAATAGTTTGTCTCAATTTTTCATTTTTATCAAGTTCTGACAAAGGCATAAAATAAAAATTATATTTGGGCTGAAGATAATTAATATCTTCTTCATCCCTGGCCCAGCCCCATTCAGTAATAAAATATCTGTAATAATCGTTTTCGATATCAATAGTGTCACGTATATTCTGGTTAAAATAATCTATTGCCTGACTCCCGGATGTAATCGATGGATCCAATGACATGATATATACAGTATCCAGTAAAGTACGAATCCCATGCCTACGTGTACCATTCAGCTTTTTAACAGAACTATAGTCTTCAGCGAACCAGTTTCTGCGTCGCAGGTCCCAGTGCCTTTTATTTTCATAGGCCAGTTCAATCCGGCGTTCATTCATTACTGCAATAACCATATCAGTTACTGATGTAGCTGCAATACCATATGATCCATTACCTTCTTCAATTCCTGCCCTTTCCCGTATAGCAATTAACTCAGCTTTAGCTTCATCAAGTTTACCAAGTTCAGCCGCACATTCGGCTAAATTCAACAGCACTTCGGTGAGGCGTATTTCAATCCAGTCAGTTGCTCCTCTTGGGGTTTCTCTGCTTTCAATAGACTCATTAACATTCTTTCTGCAATAAAAACCTGTATTTGATGCTCCCAGAACCGGGGATGAGGGTTCAATACCATTACCAACATAATTCCATTGCCTGCGGCCTGTTTTTCCGCTTAATTCCCATAAACATCCGTTATATGCAACTGTTGAATAAAACCTGGGATCACGGTTTTTCCAGAAGTAAGCAGAATCATAACCTGATGCAGGGTCATCAACCGATAACCCGTTTACCATTGGAAAGGCTTTGACAAATTCCCACGTGGGATTATTTGAGTTACCGCCATCTTCACACTCACTTCTTGGTCTTACTGAATTTTCATATCCATGAGATATATCTACTCCATCATACACTTTGATAAATATAGCTTCTTTGGATGATTGTTCGTCAAGGAATATTCTTTCGAAGTTATCATTTAGCTCATAGCCATCTGCCAGACACATTTCTTTAGCTTCAAGATTAGCCTGGTAGGCTGAATCCCAACGTTCCGGCAAGCCATCAGGATTAAACTGCGGACTGGCATAAAACAACAAAACCCTTCCTTTTAATGCTGCTGCTGCTCCGCGTGTTATGCGTCCCCAGTCACCAGCACTCCACGATGGTGGCAATCCCTGAATTGCTTCATCTAAATCTTTCTTTATCTGCTCAATACATTCCCTGGCTGAACTCCGCTCTATCATTAACTCATCCCTGTTAAAAGGATCCAGCTGATGCAATACCAAAGGAACACCGCCGTATAGTTTTACTAAATCCCAGTAAATCCATGCCCTCAGAAATAGAGCCTGTCCCTTTATTTGAGCTCTTACTTCAGGTTCTATACTTCCCTTTTCAATTTCATCAATCAGGAGATTGAGATCCCTTATATTGGAATAGGGAGTGACTCCGAAATTACCGTAGCTGGCATCTAATGCAAGCTCTCCATACATTATATCCTTATACACCCTGTTAGTCGCATTTTCTTCTTCTCCTGTCATGGCAGATTCGTCAGAAAAATTAGTATTTGAGGATCCGCCGAATCCGGGAAGGACATTTCTATATACTTTGTTTAAATACAGGTTAGCCAATATTTCATTATTCCATACATCAGTGTCGTCAATTGCATTGAGATCTCTTTTGTCAAGTACATCTTCACAACTGATAAAAATTGTGAGTAATATGAGGTATATCAAAGATTTTTTCATTGTTTCAGGAATTTTATTGTTATAATGTAATGCTAACACCAAAATTATATGTTCTCATCATAGGATAATCATATGCCCGGGATACATTAGGATCTTTATAATCAAAAGGACTGATTACCGTCCATAAATTATTTGTTGTAAAATATATACGCAACTGAGGAACTCCCCAGACGGAAGCAATTTTGCGCGGTAAAGTATATGAAATGTTCATATTTGTTAAGCGCAGGGTATGTCCGTCACGCATCCAGAAATTTGAATGTTGTTTTACCAGTCCGTAATCATAAGGCCTTGGGTATGTAGCATTGGGATTATCCACTGTCCAGTGATCGTCCCACCAGGAAAAGACGTTAAAAGTAGCTGTAGGTAATTCCTGTTCATCTTTACTCACAAATGCTTTATGGCCAAACTCACCTTTGAATGTAAAATCAATACTTAAGCCTTTCCATGAGGCCCCTAAAGAAATTCCATAATTATAGGGAGGGCTTGTATATTCTGCCAGGATAACTTTATCCCATTTATTCACAACACTGTCAGGGCCTTCTGAATAATTTTCCCCCCTGAAATCATCATAATATAGCATACCTAATTCCGGTGGCTTTTCATCTATAGTATACTCAGGATTTTCAGCTAAAATAGCATCCAGGTCTTCCTGTGTCCTGATCATTCCCAAACATAGCCATCCTGGCTGGTTACTCGGATCATGATCCCGCTGGTCATCCCATCTCCCTTCTGTTGCTATATTCTGGAATACTACAACTTTACGGTGCTTATCCCATGAAAAAATACCTTTAACAAAATACTTCAGGTTACTGGTAATATCATCATTATATCCAAGTTCAAATTCCAGGCCTTTAGCATACATCTCCCCCCAGTTTTCATCCGGCATATTTTCAATACCTGCTGTAGAAGGGATGCTGGAACCGCGGTCAGTTAAAATATCGTATGTTAAACGGTAATAATAATCAACTCCGAAGCTAACTTTACTTTCAAGTATTCTCATATCCAGGCCTGCATTAAAAGACCTGGATTTCTGCCATGTAAGGCTTGGGGTGATTACACCACTGTTTTTTGCTTCTATTGCATTGGTTAACTCCGAACCGAAAATGGCTCCTGTTGTGTTGGTATTATATGAATGCCTCCATTGAAATGGTCTGACACCATCATTACCTACCAGCCCTGCAGAACCCCGCAATTTCAAAAAATTGATAACAGAGACGTTATTCCTGAAAAAATTCTCTTCTGATAGGACCCATCCGGCAGAAACAGCAGGAAAAAAGCCCCAGCGATGATCAGGATGAAATACCTGCGAAGCTTCATACCTGAAGGTTGCCTCAACTATATATTTATTAGCATAAACATAGTTCAGGCGGCCAATATACCCTAAATTGCCTGATTCAGAGGCGCCCGATCTATTCAGAATATTTGCCTGATTGAAGGCCCACATATAATCAAATCCTCTTATTTCAGCGCCCGTAAGCTCAGTACTGAATTCACTTGATTCAAATTCACTCTGTTCATATACTAATAAGGCATTTAAATCATGTTCACCGAATTTACGCGAATAAGAAACTGAGGTATTTAGCTGGTAACCCTTTGAATATTCTGTTTTTTCCTGGAGGCTTTCCCTGTTATTAACCAGTTTTCCAATCCCTGTAGATGGCATTGTATCTACTATGATATGCCTGTAAGTTCCGGCTACCGGAAAATTATAAATGTAATAATCCTGAAGGTACCTTTTTCCCTTTCCATTATCCTGGTTATAGCTATATTGTACTTTAAGTTTTAGACCCTTTACAAAAGGTACAATATACTCCAGTGCACCAATTACGTTTGCGCTATTGTCCCTGCTTGATTTGTAGCTGCCTGAACCCATCATTCCATAAGGATTCCATGACACCATATCATTATCAACAGGCAATCCGTCAATAACAGGTGGCACCCATCTGGGAGTAGTTAATAATTGTTTATATGTGTCCCTTAAAACTCCTTCCTGTGTTTCTTCCGAATAATTGGGCTGTTTATTTTCTCTCTGGTTAATACTCAGGCCCAAAGAGGCAATAAGGTCTTTGGTAATATTTGCATCAATATTGGTACGTACAGAATATTTCTTTACATAAAGATTATCTATATTACCTGTTTCATAATAGTATGATCCGCCTGCAAAGTAGCGTACTTTATCACTTCCTCCGCTAACGTTTAATGTGTGCCTGTTCTGACCGGCACTTTTCCATAATCCGTCGAGCCAGTTGTAATCAACAGTTTTAAAATGTTCAAGCTCATCTTCTGCATAATAATCCCATGCGAAGTGTGTGCCTTCGATATCATAAATTTCATTAAGCATGCTCGCATGCTCGTAAGCACTTAGCATCTCAGGAATTTTTATGGCCTGGGCAAATCCATAAGAGCCACTGTAGTTTATTTTTGTTTTCCCTTTTTGCCCGGTTTTGGTTTTTATTAATACAACTCCTCCGGCAGCACGAGCTCCATAGACAGCCGCAGATGCATCCTTTAAGATGGAAATACTTTCTATTTCACTTGGATCTAAAATGTCTAATTTCTCTTGTCCTCCTCGTATCCCGTCATATATAACACCATCAATTACAAAAATCGGATTTTCACTAACCTCACCATAAGAAGAGCTGGCACGGATTTGAAAAGATGTAGCTGCGCCGGGCTTTCCGGTTGACTGTCCGACCTTAACACCTGCAAGCCTTCCCTGTAATGCAGTAGTAAGGTTTGATACGGGAATATCTTCAATCTCTTCTGCCTTAATATCCACAACTGAACCGGTTAAATTTGCCCTCTTTACACCCCCATATCCTATAACTACTACTTCATCCAGATTTGTAATATCTTCTGTCATAACTATATTAATCTCCGTACGGTTTTCTATATCTATTTCCTCTGTAAGCATACCTAAAAATGAAAAAACCAGGGTGCCGTTAAACGGAATATCTGAAAATGTATAATATCCTTCCTTATCCGTAATAGTTCCCCTTGTGGTACCCTTGATCACTGCATTCACTCCGGGAAGCGGTGCCCCGGACTTATCTTTCACCAGTCCGCTTACCGTTAGCTGGGCTAACATCTGACCTGTAAAAAACAAGATAAAAGAAAAAATTAATATACTTTTCTTCATAATATGAACTTATTGGTTAATTAATATTTTTTTAGTCATTAATTTATAGTTTTATTTTTCTTTTTTTTCTCCAGCCATCCTGAATAAGTTAAATTGCCAATATTCTCAGGGCTTTTAAACATCAAACTTGCAATGTAACCAACAGTAAATAATACAATATGACTGTATACTCCCAGCATAAATTTATGGTGGGTAAAATTATACCTCCCAAGATCGAGCAACAGGTGTTTTTCATTTCCCGCACCCAGGGGAGTGGATGTTATCACAGCATATGCAGTAAAAACAACGCTTGCAGCAATTCCAATATAAACGCCCTGCCTGTTGGCTCTTTTAGTAAATATTCCCAGAAGAAACATTCCGGCAATACCCCCTGAAAATATTGAGTATAACGTAAATACTATTCCCAGAACTCCTTCACCTTCCTTGTGAACATAATACATAGCAACAAAGATTGATGCCAGTCCTGCCAGAATGATCACAAGCTTGCTCACAAATACACGCTGTTTTTCCGTGCTGGAAGGTTTGAATCGTATATAATAATCTTCTGTAAATACTGCAGACAGACAATTAAGATCTGAATCGAGACTGGAAATTGCTGCAGCAAGGAGGGCAGCAAGTACAATCCCTATAACTCCTGTGGGTAACCTGGTCATTATGAAATGAGGAAAAACTGCATCGGGATCTATATTTTGAGGCAAAACACCCCCACCAAGTTTATAATAAGCAAACAATGCTGTTCCTACAAACATAAATAATGCCCATACGGGGACACAAAGAAAAACACCCATTAAAGATGCCTTAATTGCCTTTTTATCGGACCTTGCTGTTAAGTAACGCTGGACAATAGTCTGATCAGTACCATATTTCTGTATTGCATAGAAAATACCGTTCAATACCATTACTACAAATGTTAACTGCACAAAATCTATTTTATATGGGCCAAAGCCTGTCCGCCCGTTTTCATATGCTGTAGTCCAGATAGCAGGTAATCCGCCATTTGTTGTTAATACAATAATAAGCAGCACTATTATCCCGCCTGCTATAAGAGTAAATCCCTGTATGACATCCATCCATATAACCGCTTCCATTCCCCCTATCAATGTGATGAAAAGCACAACAAATCCAATAATCCATATCATCTCCGTTGTATTGAATCCTGTCATTTTTGAAAAGGCTAAGGCTATAAGAAAGAATACAGTTCCCATCTTTGAAAAGTGGGCCAGAAAAAAACCAAGAGAACTATACAGCCTTGCCAGAAAGCCAAAACGCTGTTCGAAATATTCATATGCACTTAGTTTGATAACATTACGGTATAAGGGCACAACAAAGCCTATGAAGAATAAAAGTACTATAGGAACCATCATTCCCTGCAATAACAGGATCCAGTTGGACGAGTATCCTTCTCCGGGATATGCCAGAAAAGTAATACTGCTTATAAGGGTTGCCAGGATCGACATTCCAACTGCCCAGGCAGGGATAGAACCGCCAGCTTTAAAAAACTTTTTAATACTGTTCTGGTTCCTGGAAAACTTCAGACCAACAATTATGGGAATTATCAGTGAAATAGCGATAATCAAATAGTCCCATAACTGTAAATTTGAGCTGTCCATTTCCTCAATAATTTAATCATAATCAATATCATTAATCTGCTGCATATCCTGCGGAATTCCGACATTATCAGGCCAGTAGTAACTTCCCGGCTTCGTAGTCAAACAAAGGTTTGGAAATCCTTCAATTTTCATTCGTATAACGCCGGTATCCAGCTCCTGTATCGGAAACAACTTTTTAATATTCAGATATTTTAATACAACAGAAGTTGTGCTCCCTCCTTCAATTAATAATTCGTTCAGATCAATCCTTCCCACAACTCTTTTTATAAGTTCCCCTATATTTTCCATCAGTCTGAATGCAATGTCAGGTTCATTGCTTGGTGAATGTATAATTGATGCAATAACTTTCCGGTTTTCCTTGATGCCTTTAACAATATCATCAGCCCAGTAATCAAGACAGGCAGGATCGAAGTTTTTATTGAAATATATTTCCTTTGGCATATTTGAAATATAATGCCCGTCAGCTTTTATATTACCTGGAAAATGATTGTCCCTGGGGAATGTACTTCCCAGTACAAAAAGAGCTTTATCCCCAAACGGCACCCGGGGTTTTTGTTTTTTTGAATGTGATAACCGCATCCTGTCAAGTATTGCATTAAAGAAGCCTGATGCCCCGGCAAGCAAAGTATGCTCATCCATATGGATCGCCCATTTTTTCAAATCATCAAAATCTGATACATCACCAATAATCAATCCGGTTTTGGGTAATTTATCATCCGGCTTAAGGTTATAAAAAAGAGATCTTTCATTTGCACCTAATATCTCCTTTACCGCAGATGATCGAATCGGATATTGAGGGTCTGAAGAAAAACGGGTTTCATTCAAAGGTATATCGTCAATGTAATAAATGCCATCCCTGATAATTCTTTTAAAAACAGGATTTGCCGCAATTACTAATGCCCTTCTTTTACCCGAGACTTTCATTTGAGCTAATAGTTCTTCCTTTATATTTCCCCTTAACACAGAATCGATTTTCTTAAAAATAAGCACTGGATTAAATTGCAGAAGATGTTCAGTAATCTGCGCAATCTGCTTTGATGCTTCATCAGCCCGGAGCGAGCGTGTGTCAGTAGCAATAATAATCAAATCGGCATTACGATTCCGAATTGGCTCAGTTTCAATAATGACATTCAGTCCGTGCCTTAGTCCAATTCCTCCTATCTCGGCTGCTCCTGTAAAATCATCTGCAATAGCTGCAATCATTTTTAAATTGTTGTATGTATAATCATTTTAAGAGTTTCACAGCATATTCTATGGCCTGGTTCAATGCAACCGGACTGGCTATTCCTTTACCTGCAATTTCAAAAGCTGTTCCGTGATCAACTGAAGTACGTATAATAGGAAGTCCGAGTGTTATATTAACACCACTCACGTTTTTCATCCTTTTTTCCTCTTCATCCCATTTGAATCCTAACAGCTTAAAGGGTATATGACCTTGATCATGATACATCGCAACACATCCGTCATATTTTCCACCGTAGGTTAATGCAAAAAGTGTATCGGGTTGTACCGGACCTTCGACCTTAATTCCTGATTTTTTCCCCTCTTCAATAGCCGGTATAATCTCCTTAGCTTCTTCATAGCCAAATAACCCTCCATCGCTGGAATGAGGATTGAGGCCTGCCACTCCAATCCTTGGAGAGTGAATCCCAAACTTTTTAAGCGCACTATTAAACATAAGAATTACATCCAGTACACGTTCTTTTTTTATCATGTCACACGCTTTGCGCAATTGAACATGAGTAGTGACATGTGCCACTTTAAAATTTTTATCTGCCAGCATCATAACATATTTCCGGGTATTGGTAAAATGGGCATAAATCTCAGTCTGCCCTGAAAAATGGTAACCGGCTTTATTAATAGATTCCTTATTGACAGGTCCTGTAACAGTTGCATTAACCTTACCCTGCATGGCCAGGTCGACAGCTGCCTTTACTGCCCGAAAAGCAAGATCACCTGCCTCTGCAGATATTTCTCCAAAACGTATTTTATTTGTATTCACTCCGCTGACTTCATATATATTCAATACTCCTTCCCTGAAGTCTGCCTGTGATATTTCTGTTATTCTGTTTATGCTTATATCTGCCCCGGCTGTTTTAATCGCGGTTTCCATTATAGATGTATTCCCTATAAGGACAGGATTACAAGTATTGTAAATCGTGTTTTTTCCAATAGCTTTGACTGCTATCTCAGGTCCTATGCCAGCAGGATCGCCCATTGTAACAGCAAGTACAGGGATATATTTTTTGGGGTGTCTCATTTTATAAGATTATTATCTCCGGTCAATGCTGCCTTTATTATCGCTTTAATTTGGACCTGAACTTTAGGACCCAAATTAGTTATTGGGGGTGCTACATAAGGCTGGCATAAACCAAAAGCCGACATCATGGTTTTCAACACAGGAATTGATTCACTTATACTTTTATCTTTCATGCATAGTACTGAAATCTGGTTAATCTTATCCTGTAAATCATGAGCTTCCATATCTTTACCCCTAATCGTTAATTCATATAGATCTCTGTAATATTTAGGTATTAAATTGCCTGCACTGGGGACAACTCCATCAGCGCCGTTTAATAAAGCATAAGCGGATTGCTCAGCCCAGCCGGCCAAAAAAACAAAATCTGTCCTGTACTTCCATAGTTTTATTGAATGGTCAAGGCGCTCCATACCTCTCTCCGAATCTTTTACACCGGCAATATTTGAATGATAACTAAGCTGATCTATTATTTCCAGAGGGATGGAGATTTTTGTTGTAAAGGGATTGTTGTAAAGAAAAAGGGGCCCCGAAATACTTTCAGCAAGCTGTTCATAATAGCGTATCATTTGATCGGGTGATAATGGATAATAAAAAGGAAGATGGGCTACTACTGCATCAACTCCCATGTCAAAATACATTTTAGCTTTATCAACAGATTCCTGCAAACAATTTTCAGAAATTCCGGCATATACTGTTATTCTTTTATTCACATGTTCAACAACTGATTTTACAAGTTCATTTTTTTGTTTGCCTGGAATAGAAGCAGATTCTCCGGTTGTACCAAGAATAAAGGGAGAGATATGTGTATTCAGAAAAGTATCCAGGATCATTTCTACAGCCCTTGCGTCTGTTGATAAATCCCTGTTAAATGGCGTGACCATGGGTACTATTATTCCTTTGTATTTTTTTTCTGTTTTTTTCATTATTCCTTAAGTAAGCTGTTGAAAAAACAATTTTGGTGTCCTGTCTTATTTAACAAGAGCTTCTGATCATCAGCTCAGTTTTTAAAATCACACTAACTGTGGAACGTGAAGGATCCTTGATACGTAAAATAAGTTGTTCTGCTGCCCTCTTGCCTATTTCATAAGCGGGTTGTCTCACTGCAGTGAGCGGCGGATTAAGGGAGATAGACCAGTACATATCATCAAAACCTATAATTGCTATCTGACCGGGAATTTTTAATCCCTTTTTATGAATGGTCTCCAATGCTCCAAGGGTTATCAGATTGTTCCCGGCAAAGATGGCATCAGGAGGATCAGGAAGCCGTAATAACTCTTCACATAGTTTCACACCGCTTTCATGCCTTGAATCTCCATATTTGATAAGATTCCTGTCAATTGCCAGTCCGTTTGCATCTAATGCATCCAGATAACCCTGCTCCCGCTGCTGGCTCGATGGAATCTGAGGCAGCCCTGAAATATATGCAATTCGTTTATATCCTGATTTGGCAAGATGGTCCACAGCAGAGAATGCTCCAACCCGGTTCTCAACAAGCACTACATCGACATCTACTCCTGATAATCCTCTGTCCACACATACTATCGGCAATCCTTTCCTGACAAGGTTAATTACTTTCTGGTCATGCTCATTGGTCGGGGCAGCTATTAATCCGTCTATTGATTCTGACTGAAGGATGTCAAGATAGAGCATTTCCTTTCTTTCATCCTGTGCAAAATTGCACATAATAAGGGCATACTTGTTTTCGTATGCCACATCCTCAATACCTCTTAATACCTCAACATAAAAAGGATTCTGAATATCGGGTATTAACACACCAAGCAGATTACTGGAAACATTCCTGTTTCTAAGCCGCTGGGCAACCCTGTTTGGACTATACTTAAGTTCCCTGATCACTTGCTGTACCTTTAAGCGGGTTTCAGGATTAACATTCGGACTGTTGTTTATAACCCTTGAAACAGTAGCAGTTGATACGCCGGCCTTCTCAGCAACCTTATTCAAGCTAACAATTTTGTAAACGTTTTCATTTGTCATATAGCTTATATTAAGATAGTTATATTAAATACTTTATTATATTATATGTAAACGTTTTAATTGCAATATTAATTTTATTAAGATAGATTTGCAAATAAATTCCAATAAAATCCTTTTTTTAGATGTAAATTAACGGTCAGAACAATTTCTAACCTTATAAACACCTTAAAATTTGCAGGTTATATTCTTTTAACAAATAATTCATGAAACTGACTTTTCTACAGTTGCCAACCTTTTGGCTCATGCTTTTAATATTACCGGAAATGTCAGGGCAGGAAACACAAATTCTTTATCTGTCAGGCACAGGAATGGATAATACTGTTGAATGGCAGTTTTATTGTACAACGGGCCGGAATTCAGGTTTCTGGAGCACTATCCCTGTGCCCTCAAACTGGGAACTCCATGGTTTTGGTACTTACAATTACGGTCTTGATAAAGATTCACTCCGAGGAAAAGAGACGGGGATATACAGGTACAAATTTAAAATACCGGCTGAGTGGAAAGGAAAAAGAATTAACATAGTGTTCGAAGGCTCGATGACTGATACACAGGTAAAAATTAACGGAAAATCAGCCGGTCCTGTTCACCAGGGATCCTTTTACCGGTTCAGCTATGATGTATCCCGTCTGCTGAATTATGGAAAAACCAACGTTCTTGAGGTTTCTGTGGCCAAGCATTCATCAAACGAATCTGTTAATGCCGCGGAAAGATACTGTGATTACTGGATATTTGGAGGTATTTTCCGCCCTGTCTATCTTGAAGCATTACCTTCGGAACACATCCGCAGCATAGCAATAAATGCCCTTTCTGATGGCCGTTTTGATGCTGACGTTTGCCTGAATAATATAAAGCATGCTGATGAAGTGAGAGCACGGATTTATACTTTAGATGACCAGGAGGCAGGTTCCGGATTTAATACAAAAACCAACAGCGGTGATACGATAGTCCGCCTCCGGACTGTTCTTGCTGCTCCTCTTCCATGGTCACCCGAGTTCCCTAACCTGTACCTGGTAAAATTTACATTACTTGATAATGGGACCCCGGTTCATACTATAACAAAACGGTTTGGATTCCGTACTGTTGAGCTTCGAAAAAGAGACGGGATTTACGTTAATGGTACACGAATTAAATTCAGGGGTATATGCCGCCATTCATTCTGGCCCCCATCCGGAAGAACCATGAGCAAAGGATTAAGTATTAAGGATGTGGAACTGATGAAAGATATGAACATGAATGCAGTACGTATGGCGCATTACCCTCCTGATGATCATTTCCTTGATGTTTGCGATTCACTCGGCCTTTTTGTAATAGAAGAACTGGCAGGGTGGCACGATGCCTATGATACCAGGATTGGATCAAAACTGGTAGCAGAAATGATTGAACGGGATGTAAACCATCCCTCAATAGTAATGTGGGCAAACGGTAATGAAGGAGGACACAACTTCGAACTGGTTCAAGTATATGATAAGCTGGATATACAACAGCGCCCGGTAATTCATCCCTGGCAAATTTTCCGCGGAACCGATACTCAACATTACATAAATTATGATTATGGTAACGGAACACACTTACATGGACATGAAGTGGTATTTCCGACAGAGTTCCTGCATGGCCTGTATGACGGTGGTCATGGTGCCGGACTCGAAGATTACTGGGAGCAGATGTGGCACAACCCTCTATCTGCAGGAGGCTTTTTATGGGACTTCTCGGATCAGGGAGTTGTACGTACCGACCGTAACGGTGAACTTGACACTGACGGAGACCATGCTGCCGACGGAATTCTTGGCCCTTACCGCGAGAAGGAAGGTAGTTATTATACTGCTAAAGAAATATGGGCTCCCATATTCTTCGAACATAAAGAAATTACTCCTGTATTTGACGGAGCCCTTAATCTTGAAAACAGGTTCTTCTTCACAAATCTTAACCAGTGTAAATTTACATGGAAACTTGAAAAGGGGACAGCATCCCGGGAGGGGACAGCACCCCCACCGGATATCCTGCCCGGTCATAAGGGGACACTGAAACTTAAGCTGCCTGAAGACTGGCAGGATTTCTATGTGTTGTATGTTACGGCATACGATCCTCATGGCAGGGAAATTTATAGCTGGAGCTGGCCTGTATCAGTGCCCGATAAAGTAGCACATGAAATAGTCGCAGAGAAAGGGCCCTCCCCTGTTGAACTGGAGGAAACCGATTCACTATATATAGTAACAGCCAGCAATATCCAGATTACTTTTAACCGAAAAACAGGATTATTGCAGCAAGTAAGTAACCTGAAGGGGCCTATTCCTTTTGGAAACGGACCTATTCTTTGTGAAGGTGAAGCCGGCTTCCGGAAAATGAGCTACATGTGTGAAGAAGAAAATATTGTGGTTCAAAACACATTCAGGGAAAGCAGCAGCTTTAAAGAGGTAAAATGGACCGTTTATCCTTCAGGATGGCTCAGACTGGACGTAGAATATTGTCCGGTTGAATATGAATCAACTTTTATGGGTATAAGTTTTTCTTATCCTGAAAAATTAGTCAAAGGAATGCTCTGGATGGGAGACGGCCCCTATCGTGTATGGAAAAACCGTATGAAAGGAACCAGCCTGGGTACCTGGGAAAAAGACTATAACAACACTGTTACCGGGGAGAGTGGCTTTATATATCCCGAGTTTAAAGGATATCACAGCAGGCTGTACTGGGTAAAAATACTGACATCTGACCAGCCCTTTACAATTGTCTGCTGCAATGAAGATATATTTCTCAGGATGTTTACACCTGAAACACCCCAGAAACCATATAATACTGCACCCCCCTTCCCTTCAGGTGATATTTCATTTATGCATGGCATACCACCAATAGGTACAAAATCCCAGGTATCTGAAAATATGGGACCCTTGGGAAAAAAGAATATGTTTTACACATATGGCAATACCCGCTGCAAAGAAATGACCCTGTACTTTAATTTCTCAGGAAATTGACGGTAATAAAAAGCAGGCTGTACAAAAATTTATAAAAAAATAAAATTTAAAAATTGTAAAGAGAAAAAACCATATCAGGGATGATAAAAACAATAAAATCTAATCAGCTTCCGGTCTTTCTGTTGATGATTTTATTCTGGTTACCACTTATAATTTGTTCCCAAAGTAATAAAAAAGTCGCGGCAAAACCCCTGTTTTGCGATCCTGTTTATGACGGAGCTGCCGATCCTACGGTTATCTGGAACCACAAAGAAAAAAAATGGTTTATGTTTTACACAAACCGCCGGGCCAATGTAAGCGGACTTGATGGTGTAAGCTGGGTTCATGGTACGCGGATTGGAATTGCCGAATCCACCGATGGCGGGTGTACATGGAAATACCTTGACACCTGCGATATTCAATACCGTTTAACCGGTTATACACACTGGGCTCCTGAAGTAATTGAAGATAAAGGATTATACCACATGTTTCTCACATATGTTCCCGGTATTTTTACCAGCTGGAGCCATCCGCGCTGGATTATTCACCTTATAAGCAAAAATCTTATTAACTGGAAATTTGAATCTAAATTGAAATTATCATCGGAACGGTGCATCGACGCATGTGTTTTTCATTTACCTGACGGAATGTGGCGTATGTATTACAACAACGAAGATGACGGAAAATCAATTTACTATGCCGATAGTCCTGATCTCTATAAATGGACCGACAGCGGGGAAAAAGTAATAGGAGACCGTTCCGGTGAAGGACCCAATGTATTTTACTGGCAAGAAAAATACTGGATGGTAGTTGATAACTGGAATGGTATAGGCATTTATTCCTCAGAAGACCTTGTTAACTGGAGCAGGCAGGAAAAGAATATTTTGCAGGAACCGGGCACAGGAGAAGATGACAAAGTGATAGGCGGTCATCCGGATGTTGTTGTGAATGGAGACAGGGCTTATATATTTTATTTTACCCATCCCGGACGAACTCCTGTTAATAAGGGCAAAGACAATTATGAAACGAGGAGGAGTTCAATACAGGTTGCAGAGCTGGAATATTTAGACGGTCAGATCACTTGTGACCGCAACAAACCTGTGTATATTAAACTTAACACACCATAATTAAACAAAAAATATGTATTCCTTCAAAGCAACTATATATGAACTATTTGCATCTTAATTGAAAAACCAAACATGTGAGAGTTACACATTGACTTTAATGTTTATTGCAACATAAAATTTAACATTTGGTATAAAGGATTATAAAATAACAATGCAATGAAAAAGATATTAATATTTCAAATTATTTTATTTGTTTTTGTATCAGCAACTGCAAATCCCATAATACCGGAAGGACGGTTATTAGTAAGTGAAATTTATTTTGAGGGTTCTGAATGGATTGTTGAGGCCGTCGCCAGTCCGTCACAAGAATTTCCGTTTGCTTTCCTTGATAGTGTGATATTTGAGACTTCTTCAGGACAATCTTACTTTAAGCCGGGAATAGAATTACAGGATGGACAAATAATAATGATTACCAAAGACAGCTTGCTTACTCCTCTATCAATTAACCCGGAAGGTGACTTTATAAATATGAAAGAAAATGAATATGGTACCGACTATGTTGCATGGGAATTACGCTGGTACCAGGATATTAAATTTGGAAATTATGAGGGAGCTACATGTACTTCACCTTTTAACGGACAATCACTTGTTTTACAGTATTTTGAAGTGGAAATTCCTGACTGGGGCATTGATAATTTTTACTGGCTTGTAAAGGAAAATACTCCAACCCCCGGAAACAGTCTTTTTACATGTAATTGCAGGGATACTGTTTCAGGTTATATATATGATAAACTTCTAAATCCGGTTAATTCTGCTGAACTCAAATATTGCTCCGTGGAAGAGTTATGGGGAGCTGATCCGGACCTGTTGCCAATTTTTACAGATGAATATGGATATTTCGAAAATACAGTTATGTATTCAAAAATGTATAATGGTCATATTATTTACGGGGATTCAATAATTTCGAACATATCATTTAAAGTGGAAATTGATTCATCTAACATATATAATTTTATAATTGAGAATTATATACATGCTGATATTAAAATGCATGAGCTCATAAACACTGTATCTTTAAATAATTACCCGAATCCAGTTAGAGAGCAGACTACAATTTCAGTTACTATCCCGCAAAATATTTATTTTAAAAACGCTGTTATCAAAATATTCAATATTAACGGCCAGATATTTGATATTATACCACTTCATTATAACAGCAACAATATTTATAATGTTATCTGGAGCAGGAGTGACAAAATTCTGCCAGGCAGGTATTTCTTCAATCTTGATATCAATAATAGAAAAGTTGCCAGCAATAATATGTTAATTGTACAATGATTTTTAAAAACCTGTTTTTTATTGTTACGGTATTTTCTTTTTCTGTTATAAGCAAATCCCAGGAACTGGAATTTTATGGTGAAAATATCACATTTGAATTAAGTGATAGTATATTTAAGGTTACCGGGATATATTATTTATGTAACACCGGGGATAAAGAAATAAAACAAATGTTATATTACCCATTTCCCGTCGACAGTCAATACTATGGTGATGTTAATTTCATAAGAATAAGTACAAAAGATTCACTTATAAATATTTTACGCAGGGATAAGGGAGGCATGTATTTTGGACTGGAAATTGAGCCATACAAGGCTATGGAATATATAATATCTTATCAACAAAAATTACTGAATAACAGGGCAGAATATATATTAGTGACCACAAAAAAATGGAAGAGACCTTTTGAAACAGCTTACTATAAACTGATCATTCCTGATAAATTGAAGATAACCAGTATTTCTTATAAGCCGGATTCTATTCTGACAGTAAATTATGATTTGATTTATTTATGGCATGAGAAAAATTTTATGCCAGACAGGAATATGATTATTGAATTTCAATATAAATAGTCCCCCTTCAACCTGCTCTCACCGACGTGCTTATTTTAACTATCTTATTATTTGATTCAAATTAATTTTTTTTCTTAAATTGTAAGAAATAATAATATTGAAACCAGTAATATGAATATTGAAAACACTGTAATAATGATTGTATTACTTCTCATGGCCTGTAAGTCGCAGGAAGTAAAATTACCCGTAATTATCCCAAAGCCAAATCACATTCAAATATTAGAAGGTCGGTTTGATTTTAAAAATTGTGAAACTATTTATTATCACCAGGATGAGGTTGCTGAATCTGCACAATTTCTCAAAATGTTACTCGGTCAATATGGATTGGATTATAAAATAGAAAAAAAAGACTTTAAAAACAATAAAGGAATTTCTTTGATAATATCTGATGAAGATTCTATTGACAGAAATACTCATATAATCAATGTCGATAGTAAAAATATTAAAGTAAAAGCCCGTTGCATAATTGATTTAAAATATGGTATCCAGACTATCAACCAGCTTGCTTTTTTTTCAAAAGAGAATAACTTTATTATTCCCTGTCTGAAAATTGTTGACAAACCACGATTTCAATACAGGGGTATGCATCTCGATGTTTCCCGCCACTACATGCCTGTTGAATTCATAAAAAAATACATTGACAATTTATCATTCCTGAAATTCAATTATTTCCACTGGCATATTGTAGACGACCAGGGATGGCGAATAGAGATTAAAAAATATCCTGAGCTAACCAAAGTTGGTTCTGTGAGGAAGGAAACGCTAATTGGACATTCAGGTAAAAGACCGCATAAATATGATGGCGTTCCTTATGGAGGCTATTACACCCAGGAAGAAATAAAGGATATTGTTGGGTATGCAGCTTTCAGAAATGTTACTATTATTCCTGAAATTGAAATTCCCGGTCATTCACAGGCAGCAATTGCGTCCTATCCCTTTCTGGGTTGTACTGATGATAAAATAGAAGTAATGACCAAATGGGGTATATCACCATA
>Ga0315545_1000325_pt1 | contig 51339 bp, 47 predicted proteins | sample SalMarSW160210MG_FD_203096 | JGI IMG/M metagenome (GOLD analysis project Ga0315545, IMG submission 203096) | Salt marsh sediment microbial communities from the Plum Island Ecosystem LTER, Massachusetts, United States - Salt Marsh Sediment SW1602-10 ...
GCTCAATCAACAATCGGTCAAAAACTATCTCGCCGGCGTTATCCGCAAGATATAGTATTTTCTTAGCTTTCTTTATTGCATTTCTGAAAAATTCCAACTGCTGGTCGTCAAAGTCCGCCGTAAGGCAGTTATTGATTACATTCTCAATATCAGTTTCGGCTATTGATGTTTTAACACCCAAATCGATGATGTTGGCTGCAATAGCCAATCTGACCGCTGTTTCCAAAGGGTCTTCAGACGTTTTAACAGTTTCTTTAAATTCATCACACATTCTCAAAGCCAAGCGGTTAGATCGTTGCTTCAGCTCGCGATATGGGTCTTTGTTATCGATCAATTTTCGAATCAATTGATGTATCTGCTGTCCGATCGCTGGCGGGCTCTGGCTCATATCTAAATCAGCCGCCAATCGAAGAACTTCTCGTACTACCTGTTCGTGAATCCGTTCATCGTCAGTAGCCAACCTTGCTGAATCAAGCGCTTGACGAACAAAACAAGGAATACAATCTAAAAAAATCCGCATAATTCTATCTGTCTAACTCAAAACCTATATCCAATGTCCTTCAACATTGGCCCCGTCTACTTCTTTTAGTTTACCTGCTTTGAACGAATCTACTGCTTCCTGAACTGTTTGTTCCTGTGCAAGGAATATTTTTATACTTGCTGTATTTAGTGTCTTAAAAGCGTTCGGGCCCACATTGCCGGTTATCACAGCCTCAACGCCAAGATTCGCTATATTTTGCCCTGTCTGAATACCAGCTCCCTGAAGGGCATTCAGATTCAAAACGTTGTCATGGGCCTGGAAATCATCCGTTTCTGTATCAACAACGATAAGCCATTTGGCTCGTCCGAACCTGAGGTCAACTTCACTTGAAAGTTCTTTTTCTTGTGCTGTAACTGCAATTTTCATTTGGTTTCCTTCAATATTTGCACAACTCAAAACTTAGAACCCTGTCCTGAGCAGGGTCGAAGGATCAACACTCAAAACTTTCCACGTCCGCCTTGCCATCGCCGTCCTCGTCCGCCTCGTCCAAAGCCTCTTCGCGCACCCGGCCAGTAACCCGGCATAGTAAACTGCGGATGTACCAATTGGCCGGTCAAATACGCCTGTAACACATCGTCAACCTTGCCGGTTACGTATGGCAGAACTTGAATTCCTGATGCCATAACCATATTTGCGAGTGCTCGTGAAATCGCTCCGCATATTAATACATCAACTCCGAGGTTTTTCAGATTGCTTGCACGCTGCGGCAGCGATTCGGTTTTCAAGTCAACTTCAGAACGATTAACCATTTTGGCGTTTTCGATATCCACCAGCAAAATCCTGTGGGCAAAGTCGAATACGTTCGAGACAAAACCGTTCCATACTGGTATCGCTATCTTCATTGCATTAAGCCTCGAAAACAATTTAATGCAAGCGATATGCCAGAAAAAATAGTGATTGGACAAAAACAGGCGTAAGGTTCTATTTGACAAAGGCTTACTAAAAATGAGGTGCAATAGTCGCCGTGATGAAAAAGCCATATATGGTTGCATTATGCAACGTCTACAAAACCCTTTTTGTTGCATAATGCCACAACGGCTCAATGTAACCTTGCAGCGCCTCTATGTAGTTACTTCTTGCATTTTTCCTCCTCGTCTGGCTTTCGCCAGCCTTGTTTATGGCGATAATGTGGTATTTAAGTTCTTTTCTTTTGCTTGTTATGTACTTTCTGTTAAGCCGGAATCATCGAATGAACGATTCAACAAATCAGACAGATTCAGCCTTGATGCCCAGCGTTTGAGATATTCCAAATCCAGCTTGTCAGCCTGAACTTTCAAGACACCCAGGACATCTTTCCATTGCTGTTGTGATACTCTGCCACCTCTGTGATACAGTTGCAGCTTGCTGAGTATAATGTCCTCCGGCGAAGACAGATAGAACCTGCGAGAATTTTCTTCATCCAAAGTGTCGGGGTGACGTCTGGCCAATGCCTCGGAATCATACGGTTGATTCTTTACGATGAAAACATCGATTTTAATCATAGTCTCAAGATGAATCAGATTGAATGAAGCACTTTTGTGAATTGCATCTCTGACCATCTCAGCTTCGATGTAGTAGTCTTCTTCAAGAGCTTTTACTAAACGGTTAACCTGGCTTGTTTCGATGTTGGCAACCAAATCCACATCCATTGTCGCTCGGGCTACGCCATAGGCAGAACTTGCCACGGATCCTCCTATGTAGTATGCTATTCCAAGTTCCTCAAAACATTCGATTACCGCATCCAATGCAACGAGTATGTCAGGTTTCTTCATAGCAGCTAACACCCCATATACAGGCGAAGACGCTCAGCAAGTTTTTCTCCGTAGTTGTTTGCAACGAAAGCTAAGTTTACTTCTTGTTCACCCAGAAGTGGATTCGTACGTTGAATAGCCCTTCGTGAAAGATACATGGTAGTTTGAGAAAGCGATCGTACTCTCGAAACTCTTCCGGAAACGCTTGATTCGCGTATCAATTCGATCTGTACTTTTTCTGATTGAGGGGAAGTATCAGGAGATTGAGTTATCATTTCATGATATTCCTCTTCCATTGAGTATAACTGTTGTCTATATGGTTTTTTGGATTTATATTTGTTAGGTGCTCAATATTTCTTTTAGGCGCTCTTACTTTCCATTTGTTGATAAGCCACCTCTGCTATATTGGCCTGCCTGCTTGCATGCTCGATAGTCATATTTACCAGATTGTCGTCCGCGTCCAAATCAACGTATATGTTCTCGCTTATCTCTTTAGTCTGCACTACCTGATGGTCTGAAAACTCCACCAAAGCAGTATCCGTATCTGTAAAATATTTGATTTTCATATTCTTGTATGCTTTGTTGAAAAGCCCCACCGTCATTTCGACCGAAGCGACGCGGAGCGTCACGAAGTGGAGAAATCTACTCAAAAACAGATTTCTCGACTCGCCTTCGGCTCGCTCGAAATGACATTCTGAACTCTTTTCAACAGAGCAATTCTTGTATAAAGAAAATACTGGGTAAATTTAATTTCTATTTTTCTTACCTGACTTCTAAATTTGATATTATAAAGTAAACCGCCTTAGCGAAAAAGTCAACTGATTTTGTCTGATAATAAGCGGTAACAAATCACCTATTCAGAATACATCTCGGGCTTGATGTCAAATGATTTCATTTTGCGAAACAGCGTGCTTTTATCGATTCCGAGCTGCTTAGCTGTCGCTGTTTTATTGCCCTTATTTCGTCGAAGAGCCTGAGTTATTAAAATAATCTCCATTTGCTTAATAGTTGTAGGCTCACTAACCTTTGCTTTATTCATTTTAGGGCTTGGACCAATAAACGCTGGCAGATGTTTGGATTCTATTATCTCGGCCTCACACAGGACAAAGCAGTGCTCAAGAATATTCTCAAGCTCACGGACATTGCCCGGATAGTCGTATGCCAAAAGGGCCGCTGTCACTTCGTTCGTAACGCAGCAAATATTCTTGTTATGCAGACTGTTAAATCGGCTTATAAAATGATCTACTAATAGTGGAATATCTTCTTTCCTTTCTCTTAGTGGAGGCAGTTCTAATCTCATTACGTTGATTCTGTAATACAAATCGTCTCTGAATTTACCTTGTTGAACAAGCTGGTCGATTTTTTTGTTGGTCGCTGTAATAATACGAACATCAGCCTTAACCGAAGAAACACCACCTATCGGTTCGTAAGTTTTATCCTGCAAAACGCGTAACAGCCGCACCTGCACAGCCGGCGATATGTCACCGATCTCATCTAAGAATATCGTGCCTTCTTCAGCTAAAGCAAATCGGCCGGGTTTATCCTTTTTTGCGTCGGTAAAGGCACCTGCCTTATAGCCGAATAATTCGGATTCCAACAGAGTATCAGGCAGCGCCCCACAATTAATTGCGATGAATGGCTTATCTTTTCGAAAACTAAGATTGTGAATGGCTCGGGCGAAAAGCTCTTTGCCCGTTCCACTCTCGCCTTCGATTAGAACAGTTGTATTACTTTCAGCGATATTTGGCAATATAGCAAATAGATTTTGCATTTTATGACTCTGGCTGATTATATCCTCAAATGAGTATCGGCCCTGGATTTCCTTTTGCAGCTGCTCGATCATGCTCATGTCACGGAACGTTTCAACTCCACCAATTACCTTGCCGGTTCCATCTTTTAGCAGGGCTGTAGATATGGCTATTGCTTTTTTCTTGCCTTGGGTATCGATAATATGGACCACCTTATTCATAATGGGCTTACCAGTTTTCATTGTTGCCGCCAGTGTACAGTCACCTTCACAGACATCTGCTCGCAGAACGTCCCTGCACTGCTGACCAATAGCCATTTCTCGCTGGACACCGGTAATCTCCTCTGCCGCACGGTTAAAAGACGTAATCCGCCAGTTCAGATCGACCGTGAAGACACCTTCACTTATCGAGTCCAGAATAACACTTTGCACCTTGTGTTGCTGTTTATTAGCCATAGTTCACTTGTATCATATACAATTTGCTTTCGCAACCGTTTTGATTTTCTTTAAAAATTGGCACATAATCAAGCGAAACGTCTGTAGTAAAGAAACTGTCTCGGATGTGGCACACTGCAAATTTATATGTTATTATTTATCGTTGAATTTCAGAAGTTTATAGCGCCAGTGTCGAAAACCTGCTTGGCCTTGACCATCAAAGGCATGCAATTTTCTCATGGAGCTTAAATCTACACGATTGCCCTTTTTTCGGTGATGAAATTACCTACGTTTTTATGTGTTTTTTGCGTAATAACTGGCCTATACAGTATGAGACTTTGACAGAGTATATATTTATGATCAATTGGGACGAGCTAGTGTGCTTGAAGATTTCTTTGTTTTTAGTACGTAGTTGCTTCATCCAACGTACCCAAAGCCGCGGTTTGGAGTCTCTAAAAAGCGTTTTTAACAACTGCTTCTAAAAACGGTAATCGCGTGAATGATAATTTCCTTGACTTTTCGTCTTTGCCATATATTTAACTTGACAGGTTGTTGAAAATTGGTTTAATATCTATAAGAATATAAAGCAACTATGAGGAGCGGCCTGGAAATCTTTTACAATTACGGAGTGAATCCCTGACATAAATTTCGTTTCTTGGGTGATAAGGCCTTTTTTGAAAGGATGATATTATGGAGAAACGTAAATACATTGAGATTGTCTTGGGAATAGTCATAGTACTTTGTTGGTTCACAATGGCAAGGGGGGGCATCACAAACGGAGGTTTTGAGACTGGCGACCTGACGGGATGGGATGTCGGCCTTGGGACAGCGTATGCGTATGCTGCCAATTCAGAACCAGCACGTGACTTAGTACTCACGGTGCCACCCGGCGATTATTGGTTGCCAACCGAGGGTAATTACTTTGCCTCACTTTGGAGCACTAATAGCCAAGGATTGGATTACTCGAAGATCTACCAAAGCTTCGATGCAGTGGCTGGAGATACATTGATGTTCGACGTTTTCTTTGACTTCGGAGATTTCGTTGACAACTATGATTCGGCCTTTTATAATTTGCAGTGGGAGGGCGGTCCACACATAGCAGACCAGGTCATAGCTAACCATTTCCCCGGACCCTGGCTGGATGACTATGAAAATTTGGACTGGAGAACGTATTCTATTGTGTTGCCAGAAATCAGCACGTACCGTTTAGCGTTTTTTACATTCGATGAAAATGGAGCTTCCGAGTCGATTCTTGGCGTTGACAACGTCCGTCTTATACCTATACCTGTACCTGGCGCTATGCTGCTGACTTCTATTGGAGTGTATTATGTCACCTGGTTGCGAAGACGCAGAACGCTATAAGGCAAACGCCCAACAAAGAAATTGAAAAGGCTGTACGTATTATACGCCCGGGCCTTTTTTTACTGCAAACCTATATTGTGCCCATGCTGCTACATCAGTGTATGACCTTATTTAAGGGATAGGTGATTATGCCGGAAGCACCCGCTCTTTTAAGAGTTGGAACTAATGAACATTCAATATTATCGTTGATAATCACTTCTATAGCTACATAGTCAGAATCTGCCAGACTCGAAACAGTAGGGCTTTTTTCAGCAGGGAGCACCTTTAGTATCTCGCCCACGTCGCCCTTTTTCACATTCATTTTTATGCCGACCTTCCTGCGTGCCTCGATTGCAGCGTTGAGTAAGATTGAAATATTTTCGATTTTTTCACGCTTAAAATTATCCTTCCATTTTTTTTGTTTGCTATCAATCTTGTCGTCGAGTTTATCACTGTATCTATTATCCGCAGATTATTTGCGCTCAACGATCTGCCCGTCTCGGTAAGCTCTACTATTGCATCGACCAGTCCCGCTTTTACTTCGGTGGCACCCCAGCTAAATTCCACTTTTACCTTGATGTTTTTATCCGCAAAGTACTTTCTTGTAACGTTAACAAGCTCTGTGGGGTGATCCCTCCTTGCAGGTCCTCGTACTTGACTACCTTCGATTCATCAGGTACTGCCATACGTATTTCATTGCTATCTAATTTCTTTTAAGACGGGGCAGGTATAAAAAGCACTACTTCGCTGAAGCTACTTAGGGCATCCTGCGTAGCTCGACTTTGCTCAAGCGAAGCAGGATGGAAGCGGGGGGATTCGAACCGCAAGCAGGCTAATTTTGTAAGTCGTTGACAATCAACAAATTACGATTTGTCCATCTATCATTTCCGCACTTAAATCGTTCCCATAAGTGCTCAATTTTCTCACTGTTTATCAGGATTTGGCTTTAAAATACTCCCGTATTACTCCCGTGGAAAACTGCCCAGTCAAACCCCCTCGTAGTAGATGCCATACCAACCTATTCGCACGTCCACTCCTGTCAAGCTACTATATACAACCAAATCTCAGGCTTATTCTTCTACTCTCTTGAGTATTTATCAAAAGGCATTAGGAATGCTTTCAGACACAGCCGTATGTACCAACGAAATCGAACATGCCATCAGATGTAAAGACCATGGCCGACGTTACTTCAGAAAGCAGATCGTATACGCCAGATAAGAAGATATGTTGAATAATCTATTAAAATCACGTATCATGAAATCAGTAAACTTACATACATAAAACACCGCAGGTGTGATAACACGATAAAAATTAGAATTTGGACTTTCCAGCTCGATCAAAGAAGATGTTATTGGTGGGAGTATATAAGAGATAATGAAAATAACGTTCAGGAAAAAACTAATACTAAGTTTTCTCGCAGTTATAGGCATAACTGGTTTTTTTGCCACATTTGTCGGAATAAAGTTGATTGATAAGAGCATCGTGCCCAGAATTCAGGATAAGGTCAGAGTTGATTTGAACTCTGCACGTGAGATATTTCAAGGGAGGATAGCTGACTTACAGGACGTTATCCGCCTCACTTCTACCAGGTTTTTCCTTAAGGAAGGCGTCTTAAATAGAGAACGATTGAGTGTAGAACTCCAAAAGATCAGGCAGAAGGAATCGCTCGATATTTTTAATTTAACTGATTCTGAAGGGACTGTCTTGTTGAGGACTGCAAATCCGAAGGCAGAGGGAGATAGTCAGGCTTACAATGAACTGATCAAAAGAGTTTTGACTGAAAAAAATGTTATAGCGTCCATTGAGATATTATCTAAAGAAAAACTAATAAGGGAAGGCAAAGACCTTGCAGAGCGGGCATATACGAAAGTTATCGCAACACCGGAATTGAATTCAACTCATAAAGAGGTAGAAACTTCTGGGATGTTCATTATGGCAGCAGCGCCTGTTCTAAGCGATGAGGGCAGAATCCTGGGAGTATTATATGGAGGTAGACTCTTAAATCACAACAATACCATTGTTGATAAAATAAGAGACACGATTTATGAGAACGAGAAATACGATGGTAAGGATGTTGGGGTAGTGACGATTTTCCAAAATGATGTACGCATTTCTACAAATGTTAAAACAGAAAATGGTCAAAGAGCTATAGGTACATTGGTGTCTGAGGACGTATATAAAAACGTTCTTATTAAAGGGAATTTGCTGAGTAAAATAGAATTCGCAGTGCGCGATTGGTATATAACAGCATACGAGCCGATCAAGGACATATCCGGCAAGACTATTGGCATTTTAGGCCTTGGTGTACTTGAAAGTAAATTCAAAAGTATGGAAAGAAAAGCGTTGTGGATATTTCTCGGAATAACTTTTGCCGGAATTATGATGTCTATAATCATTTGCTTTGTCCTCACAAATTCTATTATGAGACCGATTAATTCGTTACTTCTCGCCACCAGCCGTCTGGCTAATGGCGACATAGAACAGCACGTTCAGCTAAGCAATTCACCGGAAGAAATAGCCGCATTGGGTGAAGCATTCAATTACATGGTTTCCACAGTCAAGGAAAGAGATAAGCAACTGCGACAGCAGGCACAGGAAGAAATTATGAAGTCAGAGAGACTGGCGATGGTCGGCCAGTTGGCTGCCGGTGTAGCTCATGAAATAAACAATCCTCTGGGTGGTATTCTTTTGTTCAGCCGGCTTCTTTTACAAAAAGCCCCTTCTGAAGGGAATATGAGAGATAATCTGGAGAGAATAGAAAAAGATGCCAATCGCTGCCAGAGCATAGTACAAGGTCTTTTGGACTTTGCGCGTCAGCGGGAGCCAAAGGTCGAGGTCTTAAAACTAAATGATGTATTAGAGAAAACCATCAATCTTTTTGAAAAACAGCCTTCGTTTCATAACATTGAGATTGTTAAGCAATATCAGCCGGATTTGCCTGTAATCTCTGCCGACCTGGCACAAATACAGCAGGTTTTTGTCAATATCATAATGAATGCGTCTGATGCAATGAAAGGTAAGGGTGTTTTGACAATCAGCACACGGTCAGCCGACACAAATGACTATGTTGAAATCAGTTTTACCGATACCGGCAATGGCATACCACCGGACAAGCTTGAGCGTGTATTCGAGCCATTTTTTACAACCAAAGGGGTGGGCCATGGAACAGGTTTGGGCCTATCGATAAGTTATGGTATAGTACAAAGACACGGCGGAACCATAAAAGTTTCAAGCCGAGTCGGTCATGGAAGTACTTTTGTGGTCATTCTGCCAAAAAACAAGATGGAAAAAGCCTGATGCCTTTTTCAGCAAATATTTTGGTCATAGATGATGAAGAATCCATGCGGGTAGGGTGTATTCAGACGCTGGCAGAAGATGGTCACAGTGTCCAGGCCGTCGAAAACGGACGAAAGGGGCTGGATAGGACCAAAAAAGAGTCCTTTGATTTGATTCTTCTGGATTTGAAGATGCCCGGCATCCCAGGAATGGAAGTTTTAAAAAGACTCCATGAAAATGACCCTAATTCTGTAGTAATCGTGATTACCGGATACGCCACAATAGATTCTGCTGTCGAAGCGATGAAACGAGGTGCTTACGATTTTCTTACCAAACCATTCACACCTGAAGCACTTAGCTCCATTGTTAAAAGGGCTGTGGATAGTAGACTCCGTGCTCTGGAAGATGCCTGTGTAGCGCTTGCCCTTGACGAAAAAATGATATCAAAAACTATTATTGGCCAATCAAACGACATAGCGAAGCTTATTCTTCTTATAAAGAAAGTTGCCAATACAGACTCCACTGTTCTTATTACAGGTGAAACCGGTGCTGGCAAAGAGCTTGTGGCACAGACGATACATCGTCTCAGCAAGAGATCCGGTAAGCCGTTTGTCACGGTTGACTGTGGTGTACTTGTTGAAAGCCTTTTTGAAAGCGAGATGTTCGGCCATACCAAGGGGTCTTTTACCGGTGCTATAGAAACCACGCAGGGCAAGTTCGAACTGGCAAACGGCGGGACTGTATTTCTCGATGAGGTCGCAAATATCAGTATCAATATGCAGGCGCGACTGCTGCGTGTCATCGAGGAGCGGGAAATTTCCAAGGTAGGTGGCTTAGAAAAGATAAAGGTGGATGTTAGAATCATCGCTGCTACCAATAAGAATTTGCTAAAAGAAATTAAGGAAGGGAGATTCAGAGAAGACCTTTTTTATCGTCTAAATGTCGTGCCCATCAGTATACCACCTCTGAGAGAGAGAAGACAGGATATCGGCGTGTTAGCCAAGTACTTTCTAAAGAAATTCAGCCAGCAGAAGAAAAAGGCTGTAACAAGCATTTCAGCCGAGGCGACGCGGTCTCTGGAAATGTACGATTGGCCCGGAAATGTAAGGGAACTTAGAAATACAATTGAGCGTGGAATAGTAACATGTGAGGGAAAAGTAATTGAATTAGATGATTTGTCATTCAATGAATCAACAATTCAAGGTAATATCAATTCCTTAGGGGGTAACCGCCTTGCAGAAATGGAAAGGGAAAAGATTAGCAAGGTGCTGAAGCAATTTAATGGTCATAAGACCAAAGCTGCCGAGTATCTCGGAATTAACCGTAAAACGCTGCGAGAAAAAATCCGTAAATATAAAATCAAAATCGATTCATAAGTTAATAGTGGTACTACATTACCCGTTTCTAACCATCATTGGTACAAAAAAACACCACCTTCATCTTCCAGTTCTCACATCAATAATTATCCTCCAAGTATTTTATTAGCCACAACTTCTTTCTGGGAAAATAGTTACGTCATTGAGTATATTTGAGTTCAAATAGTTAATAACCTGGCAAGGACTTTGCGAAGGATTCAAAGTGATTGTATTGATTACGTAGTAATATTCATTATGAGCAGAAGGAGCTTATGATGTATGCCAAAGAACAGATAACGTCAGAGTCAGATTTTCAAGAGCCAGGGACAATGGATGTTGTTGTTATCGATGACGAAGAATCAATATGTGAGGGCTGCAGGCAAACCCTCGAAGCTGAAGGTCTCCGGGCGGCAATTGCACGGGATGGAACCGAGGGCTTGACACTTGTCGAGCAATCCCATCCAAAAGTTGTATTAGTAGACCTCAAAATGCCGGGTATTAGCGGCATGGAAGTGCTGGCCAAGATTTCCGAGTTTGATCCGTCCATTGTAACAATAGTTATAACCGGTTACGGTTCGATTGATTCTGCTGTTGAAACAATGAAAATCGGGGCCTCGGACTTTTTGGCTAAGCCGTTTGCCCCGGAAAGACTTATTGAATCTGTCAGGCATGGAATGAAGCTGGGCCGACCAGCTAAAAAGGCCGAAGTCACCGAGCGGGCGGCACCACCATTAGAGGCACCTGAAAAAGCCCCGTTAAACAAACAAAATGTTGTTTTGAAAGGCCTGGAAGTTTTAGGTCAATATTACTCGCTTGGCTTCAAAGAGCGGCAGTTTTTCGATGAGTTAAGATGCCTTGAATCAGAGGCGAAATACCATGCCGACAGGCTCGGTCAGGTTAAAGAGAAAGGCAAGGCAGTACTGGATATAGTTCGCGATTTACGGCTGGTCGATGGTATTATCCAAAAATATGCATTTAAGAAAAACGCATTGATCCAGATTCTTCTGGATATACAAATGGAATTTAACTGGCTTCCACGACACTGTTTGGAGTGGGTCTCAACACGGCTTAATATCCCGCATACCAACATATACACTATCGCCAACTTCTATGAGGCATTGAGTCTGGAACCCCGTGGAGCACACTTGATTCAGATATGTACTGGGACCGCCTGTCATGTTCGCGGAGCTGCTGGTTTAGTTGACAGGGTGTCCTGTATCCTGGGTATTGAGCCGGGCCAGACCGATTCAGAGCAGTTATTCACACTGGAAACGGTTCATTGTCTGGGGTGTTGTGCTTTAGGGCCGGTGATGGTAGTTGACGGAGAGTACTACAGCAATCCTTCTACAAAACAAATCCAGGAGATCGCCGCTTCGTACAAAGTAAGTCGCGAGAAAGGAGAGAATCATGCCCAGGTTGAACTCAGCCGCTGACTTGGAAAAGCTTAGAAAAGAAATATTGGCCAAGAGAGACCCAAATAAGCTGTGTGTAACTGTCTGCTCGGGCACAGGGTGCCACGCTTACGGCTGTGAAGGAGTAGCTGAAGCTTTTGTCTATGAGATTAAAAACAGAAAACTACAAGCAAAAGTAGACGTTCGTAAGACAGGATGCCATGGTTTCTGTGAGAGGGGCACTGTAGTCGTTATCTTCCCCGACCAGATATGCTATCTTCATGTAAGGCCGGATGATGTATCTGAGATAGTCCAGAGGACGCTGATAGAGAAGAAGACGGTAGACCGACTATTATACCAGGATACCAATGGCCAAAAGATTGTGCATGAAGGTGAAATACCCTTTTATAAACATCAGAATCGCATTATCTTTGGAAATAACAGATTTATCGACCCAAAAAATATAAATGATTATATTGCTATTGGTGGCTATGGTGCTTTGTCCAGAGCCCTTTTTCAAATGACAGCCGAGCAGGTGTTGGCAGAGGTTAAAGAGGCTAATTTAAGGGGCAGAGGAGGAGGCGGTTTCCCTGCCGGAAGAAAGTGGGAGAGCACGCGCAATGCACCAGGTGAGCCGAAGTATGTCATCGTGAACGCCGACGAAGGTGACCCCGGAGCTTATATGGACAGAAGTTTATTGGAAGGCAACCCGCACAGCGTACTGGAAGGTCTGCTTATCGGGGCTTATGCTATTGGCTCACATGAAGGATATATTTATGTGCGCCAGGAGTATCCATTGGCATTGCAGAATACGGAAATTGCAATTGAGAAGGCTAAGGAATATGGTCTATTGGGGGAAAATGTCCTTGGCTCGGGATTCGATTTTGACGTTTTTATCCATCGAGGAGCGGGTGCCTTTGTATCAGGTGAATCCAGCGCCCTTATGAGTGCTATTGAAGGCCAAGTTGGTGAGCCAAGACCGAAATACATTCATACCTCTGTAAAAGGCCTGTGGGATAAACCTACATGTTTGAACAATGTGGAAACCTGGGCCAATGTGCCATTTATTATCAATAAAGGCGCCAATTGGTTCAAAAGCATTGGCACAGAGAATAGTAAAGGTACTAAGATATTCTCTCTGGTTGGAAAGATAAACAATACCGGCTTAGTGGAAGTACCTATGGGAATAACTTTAAGAGAAATCGTCTATGATATTGGCGGCGGCATCCCTAATGGCAAGAAGTTTAAGGCCGTACAAACCGGCGGTCCTTCCGGAGGGGTTCTGCCTGAGAGCATGCTTGATATTCCCGTCGATTTCGACGAGCTTACGAAAGCTGGATCGATGATGGGCTCGGGTGGAATGATAGTAATGGATGAAAATACCTGCATGGTAGACACAGCCAGATATTATACTGAGTTTCTTGCCCAGGAATCCTGCGGGAAATGTGTCCCGTGCCGTGAGGGACTCAGACAGATGCTTAGAATCTTGAATAATATAACAAATGGCCAAGGTGAAAAAGGCGATATTGAGCTCTTGGAGGAACTATCAGAGTTTATCCAGGAGGCATCATTATGTGCCCTTGGTCAAACAGCTCCAAATCCTGTCCTGAGCACAATCAAGCATTTCAGGGATGAGTACGAAGCGCATATAAAAGAGACACGTTGTCCTGCGGGTGTGTGCAAGGCGCTTATTGGTTATTTCATTGATCCTGATAAGTGTCTGGGTTGCGGACAGTGCGCGAAGAATTGTCCAACGGGTGCAATCTCCGAAACCGAGGATAAGAAATATGTTATTGACCAGGAAAAGTGTATCAAATGCGGAATCTGCTTGACTGTCTGTCCTGATAAGGCGAAAGCCGTGGTTTTGCAAGATGCGCTTTATGCTCGGTACTAACTGCGAAGGCTATTGTAAGGGAATAAAAATGAAAACGATACGGTTAGAAATTGATGGTAAGAAAGTCCATGCCAAAGAAGGCGCAACAATTCTTGAAGTTGCCCGCGAAAATGGTATTTACATTCCGACTCTTTGCCATAACGATGAACTCAAACCATCCGGCGTCTGTCGCTTATGTATGGTGGAAATATCAAAGAATAAAAGGACAAAATTGGTTGCTTCCTGTGTTTATCCTGTTGAAAAAAACCTTGTTGTAAAAACCAATTCTGAAAAAATAAGAAAAATTCGTAGAATGATTGTCGAATTGCTGTGGCCAACGGTACCGGCCCTGGCAAAAGAGTTTGAAGTAGAAAAATCTCGCTTTGTTCCTGAGCATACTGAATGCTGTCTGTGTGGGCTTTGTGTACAATATTGTGCAGATGTCAAGAAATTAAACGCGGTTTACTTCAAAGGCAGAGGAATAAATCGGGAGGTAGCTATTCTTCCGGAGATGGTAGATGAGTGTGCTTATTGTACGAAGTGTTACGGGTTATGCCCAGGTGGGTGGATTGTAATTCAAGCTATGTCAACATAACAAAGACGGGTATAAATACCAAAGTGAGAGGCAAAATAAAAATTGATACTGAACAGTGCAAAGGTTGCGGCCTATGTGTAGAAGCATGTCCAAAAAATGTCATCACAATATCTAAACACTCCAACAAAAACGGTTACTTTCCTGCAAAGGTAGTCAACATTATTGATTGTTTCGGTTGTGCTTTCTGTGCTATAATATGTCCTGATGTGGCAATTGAAGTTTATCGCGATACTAATTATAGTGAATACAAAATCGAGGAAAAAAGAGAGTCGACTTTGGGCCCTTTGTAACATCGATACCTTATTAAGCTAACAGAAACTAACTGGCAGTTACCTTGCATAACTTCTTTAATTATCTGGACTTATGAAGGCAAAATGGAGGCGGGGGGATTCGAACCCCCGTCCCGTGATGCTTCAAGACAAGCCTCTACATGCGTAGTCGCTTTATTGTTCTTTCGCCTCGACAAGCGCCAAACGACAGGCTCTTAGCTTAGCTATTTCGGAATTAATCTTGCCAGATCAGCCCGAACAACTGATTTGGCCAGCCTGCTGTCTGACGCCCTTACTCAGCCCACAGGCAAAGCCGAGCAGGACGGGCTGACCTCTTAGGCAGCCATGCGCAACTGATAGTTGCCGTTTAAAGTTGTTGCCGGATGATTAGCCAGGCCAACCGGCGTCCTGGACATGCAGCTTGTCAATCCGTCATCCGGTCGAAACCGTTCGCCCCCGTATTCACTTTTCAAAAAACAACTGCTTCCACAAGACCATATACAGTCTATATCACTCTAAGCAAAGTCTATACCTTGCTTAGAGCTTTCTTTGTCATCTTTCCCTTTGATACTTTCTCCGTTGGTGGCCCCACAATTCTGAAAACAGGAATAGTGAGAGAAGATAAGCCCATTCGGGCAATTGTATTTTGTACTAATTCTCGCCAATATGGCCATGCATTGTATATGCCATTTAAATTCGCAAATTGCTCGAATCCTTTCTGAGTTAGGCCTTTAAAGCTATCTATTTTATAAGTTAAAACAAAAGAAGCATCAATGATAATATCTGGTTTTTGAGTTTTGCTTTCCCTAAAAGCTTCGAAGTGAAATTCTGGAATGACAATAAGGTAGCCATTCTTCTCATCTTTATGAACCTTAGTTGAGTAGTCTATATTATACGTTTTTTTGCCCATGGTGGCTTCAGGTGTTAGACTGCACTTAGAGCCTATTAAGCGAACATCTTTTAACTCTACTCGATCAGAAACCATTAACCCAGGGAACGCCCTTTTTGTTTTTACATTTTTAGTTTTTTTCTTTTTTCCTGCCATAATTTAAGCCGCCTGTGTAAGTTGTTTTGTCTCTTCCAGTTTGCTAAGTTCATTATATTCCGATTCCTCAACTATGAACTCCTTTGCAGGAATCCAATTATCATCCGCGTTGACCTCGAACATTTCCTGTATACTGTCGACATCTATCGGGACAGTTTTGACTTCTAATTTAGAATTAAGCGCATACAGAAGATCAGCAACGGTCGTCAGCCGCATATTATGATCGCCACTTAGAAGCTGCGTAATATTGCTTTTACTGACACGTGCAAGTCTTGAAAGCTCTGCTTTATTAACTCCTTTTTCTTCCATGGCCCGGCTAATGGCCTCTGTAACTTCGAATATTAAGTCCTCGCGAAAATAGAGTTTCCTACCTTCGTCATCAGACATGAGCTTTTGTATGAAGTTTTTAGCCATAAGCTATTCTCCACTTTTGTTACTGTTGCAATAAGGATATATGTTCTTTCATTATTTGTTCTGCACGCGTAATTTGTCTCGGCGGTGTATCGCCGGTCTGCTTATCGAATCCATGCGTTAAAAGCCAAGTTTTCCCAAGTTGAAAGCATAAAACGCGAATCTTTGGATGAACCTTGAATTCGTATATTTTCCCACGTAGTTTTTTGAATCTTTCTGTGTTCCAAATCATGCCAACTTGTGTCATTCTTTTGAATGAATTAGCCAGTTTTGCCCAGTCTTCCTTCTCCAAGTTTTCTATGTAGTCGAAAGCTGGCCTCTTGCCGTTGGTTCGGCGAGCATAAGCCACAATAGCACAAGGCCCTTTAGCTATTATATCTTCGGAGTTTACTACGGCTTTGTTCGTCATAAAACCGCTTATAGTTTAATTATATCTTAACTTTTGATTAAGTCAACATAAGCTAGTTGGAAATCGAAAAAAATTTTACAATTTTCCTTATCACGGTTGAAAAGCCCTTTCTGGTCAACATGTAAGGGTTTCAATCGCTCAATTATACTATATATAGTATTCTCTTAACATAAAGACCGGTAAATAATTTCTTAGGAGTCCTGTTAGATGATACTAAAATCAGAATTGAGCTGTGTTTCCAGGATACTAATTTCCGTAATTCTGTGCGAATAAATTATACCGCCTGCAAGATTATACGAACCATTGGTACTCAAATACAGGCTTTGCCAAGAAGGCCGTTAGAATTTTACGTTGCTTGGGTAAATCATCCTTTGTTTACGAGGTCATGTGGTAACTGAATTCAAGTACTTTCGGTGAAACCAGCTTTCGGTAATCCTTCATGCTCATTTTGATAGCTTTTTCATGTGTGCCCGCCTGGAACAATATATGATCGTCATTCTCAAGAGCCTTATCTATGACCGTTGGAAGGTCGTACAGGTTACCGAAAGGCGGCTCTGCTCCCAGGTCGCAGTCAGGGAACATCTTATTCATCTCGTTTTCCTGAAGCAGCTCAAGCGATTTAGCACCTAATTGCTTCTTCAACTTGCCGATATCAATCTTGTAGCATGCTGAAAGAACGCACATTATATGTTTGCCATCGGCTTTAACGATCACCGGCTTAGCAACGTACTCACCTGGCTCATGTTCCTCTGCCGCCATGTGCTGTGCTGTAAATGCTGGCTTATGTTCAGTGACCACGTATTTTATTCCCGACTTATCCAGAAATTCTATCACTCGCATTTTAAACCTCCCTGATAATATCTGACATGTTATTATAGTACTTTTAACTATAGGCATTTTCACCCAGGAATATCTGCCATGTCAATTGATTTTATAAAAGCTTTTTTATATTTTTCATTTGTCCTCTGCGTTTTCCTCCAATATCTTCTGTCATCCAGTACCGTCTAGTTAACTCAGACATTGGCGTCTTTGTGGTTTGCATTAGTACAACCTCCTAATGTAAAAAAAGCTTTGACAGCATGAACTTTCTCGCCGTAGAATCGTATAAAAGTCGTACTTAATTTGCGTGGCTTTGTCTGCAGCGTCTGCCTTAGCCTTGTGGTGTTGTTTCAGTCTGATTAACGGGAGGTCAAAAATGCAATCCAACGGTTTTAAAATTAGTAGAATCCACTCACGCTATATCTTCATTCCATCTCTCCTTTTCTTGCTGCTCTTTATAATTCCGCTATCGGCTCTTGCCGAAGATCAAAACAGCATCACAACTTTACGTCAGATGGGTAAAGCCTTTGCTTCCATCGCGGAAAAAGCCTCCCCAGCTGTAGTTGGAATCATGGCTGAAAAGGTCGTCACTTCGCAAGACTACCCGGTATTGCGACAGTGGCCTTTTAGTGAGCCGTTCAATCCATTTGGCGATGATTTCTTTGAGTACTTTCTACGCCCACATTACCGTCGTCGCTACCGTAATCAGCCGGAACCTCGTCAGGAGGCCCGCGGTTCTGGCTTTATCATTAGTAAAGACGGCTATATCCTCACAAACAATCATTTGGTAGAAGGAGTTGAGGATGTTACCGTTAGTCTCGCGGACGGTCGTGAACTCAATGGTAAAATCGTTGGTACGGATTCTGAATCGGATGTAGCTCTTGTCAAAATCGATGCTGAAAATCTCCCTGTCATCGAGTTGGCTGACTCCGACAAGCTTGAGGTCGGCGAATGGGTCATTGCAATAGGAAATCCCTTTGGACTGACTCGCACCGTGACCGCTGGGATAGTCAGTGCCAAAGGACGCAGTGGGTTTAGGGTCGCTGAAATTGAGGATTTTATACAGACCGACGCCGCTATCAATCCCGGAAACTCTGGTGGACCCTTGTTGAACCTTAATGGAAAGGTTGTCGGTATGAATACCGCAATCCTCGGCTCCAGTGGCAATATAGGTATCGGACTGGCCATACCGATAAATTTTGCTAAATTTGTCTATCCACAGCTCATTGACACTGGCAGCGCCGTTTGGGGACAGCTCGGTGTAGTATTCGTAGAGCTGACGCCTGATTTGGCTGCTGCTCTCGGTCTTGACGAAGACACCAAAGGAGCAGCGATAAACGAAGTAATAAAGGGTTCGGCTGCAGAAAAGGCAGGGTTAAAGCGCTATGATGTCATTGTTGAATTTGACGGCAAGCCTGTCGAAAATGGAAGTGAATTCCGTAATTACGTCGCAATGCGAAAGCCGGGCACTAAGGTCAAAATGGTCATCATAAGAGAGGGCGAACGTAAAACGATTACCGCTGAGCTCGGAAGGCGCGGAGCCGGAGAACAAACAAAGCTAAGCCAGTCAGATACCACCGAGAAATTGGGCATCACTGTTGAAAATCTAAGCGACGAGTTAGCCGAGCGTCTCGGCTATGAAGGTCTAAGTGGAGTTGTTGTAACCAGTGTTGAAGCCGGTTCTGAGGCTAAACGCAAGGGAATTGAGCCTGGAATGCTAATCATGGAGGTTAATCGAAAACCCGTTGAAAATCGCAGAGAATTCGACGAAGCAATCGAGAAGGCTTCTAAAAAGGGCATTGTACTGCTTCTGATCAGTGATGGGCGTTCGACCGTCTTGATCCCGTTAAGACTATCCAAAAAATAATCATATAATATTTTTAAGCCCACCATGTAAAACGGAAAAGCCCCGCATAGAAGCGGGGCTTTTTCCTTGCGCAGCAATGTCAATTGCACAACGCGGCACCGAAGTCGATCCGATGCATTGATTGCCTTCATCGTGAGCAAAACGAAACAATCTCGTGCCCTTAAGTGATTGAGATTGCCACAGCCTTTCAGGTCTCGTAACGACTTCCATCGAATCAAACGCAGCAAATCCATGCTTTTAACTTGATGTTAGGAGCATATATTTCTTAGGTTGGTATTATATTACACAACAACACAGTGACGTATCGCTAAAATATGTGTTGTCCCTTATGCTCTTAGGTCTTATACTTTCACGCAGTATGCTCACAAAGATATTATCATTCTATACGAGGTACTTTGCGGTATGGGTGATTCTATTTGGTATAGTAGCGTACCTTGTTCCTGCTCCGTTTGTGGCGATGCGATCGGCCATGGATTGGTTTTTTGCCTTAACCATGTTTGGCATCGGAGCTGTCCTGAATGCCAGTGATTTCAAACGTATTCTTGCCAAGCCACTCATAGTTGTCATTGGATGCTGTTCACAGTTCACCATAATGCCTTTTGGCGCATTTGTCTTGGTAAAGTTATTTCATTTACCTCCCGAAATAGCCGTCGGTCTAATTCTAACGGGTTCAGCACCGGGCGCAATGGCCAGCAACGTCATGAGCTACATCGCAAAGGCCGATGCCGCCTATTCGGTCTCGTTGACCACGGTCTCCACACTATTAGCCCCACTGTTGACCCCGGGTCTAACTCTTATTTTGGCTGGGGCAATGCTCGACGTACCTTTTCTCAATATGGTGCTGAGCGTTATGAAGATGGTCATTGTGCCATTGCTTTTAGGATTCACTCTTAAGTACTATTTCGAAGAGAAAGTACGGAAAATCTCAGCCATTTTCCCTGCGATTTCGGTCACCTTTATCATATTTATATGCTCGCTGGTGATAGCGTTAAACAAGAACTACCTGATAATGATAACAGCGGTGACGGTAATAGCGGCGTTGGTATTAAATATTTATGGAATGTTGGCTGGTTACGGCGTCGGTACGTTGTTCAGGCTGGGCGTTGCCAGAAGGCGAACATTGTCAATTGAAATCGGAATGCAGAATGCCGGTCTCGGTACTGTCCTGGCCCTTAAGCATTTCGGCGAAAGGGCGGCTGTGCCTGCGGCGAGCTTCGTCTTTATCTGCATTATAACAGCCTCTATCATGGCTGCACTCTGGAGCAGAAATCAGACTGAATCAGTGGCAGGTTAAAATATAGTATTACTCAAACTGACCGATTTGCTAACATTATTATTGATAAGTCTTTTATTTGCAAAGACATATATCGCCTTGTCATTCTGAGCCCTTCGCTCCGCTCAAGGGTAAACTCCACGAAGTGAAGCGAAGAATCTGGCCAGAGAAGATATGGATTTTCTTTTGCTAAAGCCGGATGCTTCGCCTTTCGGCTCAGCATGACAATAAAAACGGTCGGTTTGAGAATATCATTTATAAGTTACGAATCTATTGCCTATTGACGATAATCTTAATATAGTGTAGAAATCTTTGAATTTTGGAAAATTAGACAGGGCAGTCGTTTCTTGGCTGCCTTTAACTTTATGCAAAAGATGGGTATTATTGGGAGCTTAGAAATATGGGTTGTAATCTGGCAATTGCAGGCGTTACTGGTGCCGTAGGCCAGGAGTTCCTCAGAATCCTACAGCAGCGTGATTTTCCGTTTGATTCGCTGAAAGTGTTAGCGAGCAGTCGCTCTGCCGGCAAGAAAATAAACTTCAAAGGCAAGGAATACACCGTTGAGGAATTGACTAAAGATAGCTTCGCCGGCATCGATATAGCTCTGTTCAGCGCAGGCGGTGCACGTAGCAAAGAGTTTGCGCCCGCCGCGGTAGAAGCCGGTGCCGTCGTTGTTGACAACTCCTCCGCGTTCAGAATGGACCCGGATGTGCCGTTGGTTATCCCCGAGATCAATCCTGAGAAGATAAAAGAGCATAAGGGCATTATCGCCAATCCTAATTGCTCGACTATTATTGGGATTGTGCCTGTTTGGCCTTTGCACAAAGCTAACCCGGTAAAGCGCATGGTTGTCAGCACCTATCAGGCCGCAAGCGGCGCAGGGATGTCGGCTATGTTGGAGCTTGAAAGTCAATCGCGAGAAATCCTTGATGGGAAAGAGCCGACCTGCAAGGCCTTGACATATCAGATTGCGTTTAATTGCTTCAATCACGATTCGGCTCTTGATTCTAATGGTTACAACCTTGAAGAAATCAAAATGGTCAAAGAGACCCACAAGATTTTCGATTGTCAGGACATCGCGATAACTGCAACTTGCATCCGCATTCCGGTCTTAAGGGCCCATTGTGAGAGCATCAACCTTGAGTTCGCTGATCCTATTACTCCCGATGAGGTCAGGGATTTGCTCAGCGGTGCCCCGGGTGTTACCGTTCTTGACGATCGTGAACATAACCGCTTCCCGATGCCCATTGATGCCACCGGCAAAGATGACGTTTATGTCGGCCGAATCCGTCAGGATGAGTCGCTGCCGGATAACCGAGGCATCAATATCTGGGTCGCCGGCGACCAGTTGCGAAAAGGTGCCGCATTAAACGCCGTGCAAATAGCTGAAAAGCTGCTATAATGGCCCCAAATTTATGCCACAGGTATGGCCATCCGCAACGTAAAGCTAACTATTTGTTATGATGGCAGCGAATATCACGGCTGGCAAATCCAACCGGGATTTAGAACTGTCCAGGGTGTTCTCACGGACGCAATTCGTTCTCTGCTTGGCGACAAGGTTAGGATCTGTGGTGCAAGTAGAACCGACGCAGGCGTAAGTGCGCTCGGCCAGGTAGGTCTTATTCAAATCGATTCACCGATTCCGACAGGGAATCTTGCCAAAGCAATTACAGATCGATTGCCTGAAGACATAGCCGTTACCGAAGCGGTCGAAGTGCCGATGGGATTCGATGTAATTGGAGCCGTGAAAAGTAAATTATATCGCTACACGATTTTCACCAGCCCCGTCAGACCCGTCCTGCACAGAAAACACTGTTGGCATGTACCCTCCAGACTCGACGTGCCAGCAATGGATAAGGCTGCAAAATTGCTCGTTGGCAGGAAGGACTTTAAGTCTTTCGCATCAGCTAAAGATGCAAGAGAAGATACCGTCCGAACGCTCTTTCGCTGCGATGTCACTTCGTTGTGCTTAGATCGTGATGCATCGTACGAAAAGGCAATGTCAACATCAGATACTAATTTGCTCTTTTCTCTGTTTACGCAATACGCAATACGCGATACGCAATACGCAGATGACTGGATATACATTGATGTAGAAGGTGACAGCTTTTTGTATAATATGGTCAGAAATATTGCTGGCACATTGGTAGAAGTCGGAATTGGCCGATGGAAGCCTGAAAAGGTAACCGAGATTCTCGAAGCGAAGAATCGCACCGCAGCGGGGCCATTGGCTCCTGCCGCAGGCTTATGCCTAATGTGGATTAAATATTAGAAACGAGTGGTTGTCATTCCGAGCGAAGCGGTGCCCAGCACCGCGAAGCCGAGGAATCCACCAAAGAACTCGTAAAAGAATAAGGTTATGAAAATGAAAGACACAAGAAAAAAAATCCCTCATTGGGTTTGGTACAACGGTCAACTCCTTTTCAAATTTCAGGAGTCTCTTGAAAGAAATCCTGACCAAGCTATAGGTGAACTGTGGTCGAATTTTAAAAAAGACCAAGAATAGGCAAATTTTACATAAATGAAGTCAAAGGTCGGGAAAATATCGGATGAACACTCCAACTTCCAACTCCTGTATCCTGTATTCTTGAGATGAAAATCGTTCATATCATAACCCGGCTTATACTGGGCGGCGCTCAGGAAAATACGTTAATAACCTGTAAGCTCCTGGCGCAGCAAGGTCACGATGTCACCCTCATAACCGGTCCTGCCTTGGGTCCCGAAGGTCAGCTTTTCGACCAGACTAAAAATCAGAAATATAAGGTAATTGTAATCAACGAGCTCAGACGTGCCATTGAGCCGGTAAAAGACCTTATCAGCTACTACAAAATCAAGAGCTATCTTCGTGAGCTACAACCTGACATCGTTCACACCCATTCAGCCAAAGCGGGCATATTAGGCCGATTCGCTGCTCGGAGCCTGAAGGACCGCTGGCATGCGAATCGCCCTGCGGTGGTGCACACCATCCATGGCTTAGCCTTTCATCCTTATCAAAGCGGTTGGCTAAACAAATTCTATATAGCCATAGAAAAAATTGCTGCAAAGCGCACAGATTTCTTTGTTAGTGTAGCTGATGCAATGACCAGCCAGGCACTTGCCGCTGGCATAGGTAGGCCCGAGCAATTTGTTACAGCGTATTCAGCAATCGAGGAGGAGCAATTCTTAGAGCCCATTTCAAAGCAGGATAGAGACAAATTTCGTCGAGAATATGAAATTCCAGAAGACGCCATCGTTCTTATAACCATCGCCCGGCTATTCATGCTGAAAGGCCACGATTATATCATCGAATCTGCTAAACAGATCGCTGGGCAATTCGGAAAGTGCATCTGGCTTTTTGTTGGTGGTGGCAATTTAGCTGACCATTATAAAGAGCAGCTCCGCCAGATCGGCTTAGCTGATAGATTCAGATTTACAGGTCTTATGCCGCCCGACGAAATCCCTCTTGCCATACAATCATCGGATATTCTTGTGCACTGTTCATTAAGAGAAGGCCTTGCCCGCACGTTGCCCCAGGCAATGCTCTGTGGCAAGCCGGCTATTTCGTTCGACATTGACGGTGCACAAGAAGTTGTCAACGGAAATACCGGCAGGCTAATCGAGCCGAAAAGCGTCGAACAATTAACAAAGGCTTGTGCAGAATTGGTGGAAGATGAGAATTTGCGAAGAAAGCTCGGCGAACAGGCAAGAGCATCCGTAAAAGAAAAATTCGCTCCTGAAACAATGGTAGATACCGTTGAAGAAGTGTATATGAAGCTACTTACCTAAGCAACGCGAGATTAAAAAATAAAGATAGGGTCATAGTTGCGTGATATCTACGCTTTTTTACTTCCGCGAACAATAGAGCAAAACGCCCATACGATGAATAGGGGAATCAGCACGGGAAGCAAAAACGGAAATGCAATTGCTGCAAGTATCAGCCCAACCAAAGCGAGCGCTCCCACAACAATAAGCCCTACTCCCGCGAAGACAAAAGCTAAGAGTATCGCTACACAAAACAGAATCACAAGTGCCAGTATCAATCCCCATGCGCCGATTATGGCATCGAAGGGACTAGTAATTGGGTGTCCGTTCACTGTAATTGTCACAGCTCGACCACTCGCAAACAACGCCCAGGCCAGAATCGCAATCATCAATACAGCCAAAATTAATGCTAGTTTCTTTATCAATACCACTTTCCTTTTGGGCTTACATGTCTTGTGTGATTCAATTATTTTTTCTGAATTTTACGTTCAGGTCAATTTTCATTCTATAAGATGGATATTTTTCTCTTTGCACATGTCCTTTAGGATTTTGGGCCAGACGGTAGCGCTGACTTCGCCGATGTGTGCCTTTTTCAAAAGCAGCATAAAGGTTCGTGATTGGCCGATGCCACCGCCGATACTAAGTGGAATCTGGTCATTTAAGATGGCCTGGTGGTAAGGCAGTTTTAGAAAATCAAGCTGGCCCGAAATCTCAAGCTGCTGTTTGAGCGTTTCTTTGTTAACGCGAATACCCATAGATGTCAATTCATGCCGACGCTTCGTCACCGGGTTCCACACGAGAATATCGCCGTTGATTCCATGCATCGGCCTGCCGTCTTCCGACGTTGTTTCTGTTACCCAGTCATCGTAATCTGCTGCCCGCATCTCGTGCGGATAGCCATCCTTTAGCACCCAGCCAATTCCAATAATAAAGACAGCAGGATATTCCTGCACAGTCGTTGTCTCACGCTGCTTGCGCGGCATGTCAGAGAATCTTTCCAAAATCTCCTCAGCATGAATAAAAGTAAGCTCATCAGGAAGATTCGGATATTTGTCGCTTTTGAGTTGTGGAAAAATCTCTTGTACATGGGATTCGGCACCTTTGAACACCTTCCATATCTTCTGCACTACTTCTCTAAGGAACTTTAAATTTCGCTGTTCTTCCGTTATAGCCAACTCCCAATCCCATTGATCTACGTAGGCACTATGGTCGTGATCAAGAAAGTAATCTTTGCGCACGGCTCGCATATCCGTAATCAGACCCTCACCGACCTCCATGCCGAACTGCTTTAGCGCCATTCGTTTCCACTTGGTCGCCGCCTGGACGACTTCAGCGTCGATTGGATTCTTGTCATGGTCGTTTGAAATATGGAAACCGATCGGCGTTCTCGAGCCGTCACGGTCCAAGTAATCGTTTATACCGCTTTCGACATCTACAATCAGAGGCACCGTGACACGAATCAGGTTAAGTTCTTTGCACAGATTTTGCTCGATGTAGTCTTTGAGTTCATAGATCGCAATCTGTGTCTCTTTTGGCGACAGCAAGGAGCTATAATCCTGTGGCAGGATTTTCTCCAGTTCAGCGTAATCACCAATCCCAGGCCCCGCAAGGTCTGCTTTCTTATCTGCCATTACATGTCCTCCAAAATCATAGTAAATTTTAATGTTCCAGGCCTTTGACTTGACCTTATTGATATGTCCCATTGGCCTTATTATTTTCGCCAAATTCTAACCTGATTGCGGAAAATGTCAAGCAACGATTTGCTTTATAGTTGTAGAATGTGTCTATCACATGGAACAAACGGATGTATTGATCATTGGCATACTTAGCCCTGGGTTTTACCCAGGGTTTTTCTATAAAAATTCGACAGTGTATTGCTCAGGATTTCGGATTGTTTTTATCGATTCCTTTAGAAGTAAAAGTTCATTGCTTAATCTCCGCTGGATTTTGGGTATCTGTTCGGCTGATTCGAACGGCTTTAGAAGGTCGTCTGATTCTGAATTGAATGTTGAGATGACGTCCTTTTCATAAAGTTTATTTTTGATTCTGGTAATTGTTTTTCTGCCAGGTCTGCTTTGTTTGTCAGGCGATGTTTTGAATACGTCTTTGTCGGCGTATTGGACGAGCTTATACACTATCTCAATAGCCGGGGCAAAATGCGATACACAAAACCGCGTCCCTACCCCAAAGCCATCGATCTGAGCTCCCTGTTGAAGAAGGTCGTGTATCTTGAACTCGTCAAGGTCGCCACTTGCAAATATCTTCAAAAACTGTACGCTTTGTTCCGCAAAATGCTGCCGGGCAAACTTGGAAAGCTCCGCCAAGTCACCGCTGTCGATCCGGACGCCTTTAATCTTAATGCCTTTTTCTTTATAAATCTTTTTAGCTACGTCCGCTGCTTTTTTTATTCCTTCAATAGAATCGTAGGTATCTACAAGCAAAATTGCGTTCTGACCATAACCTTCGGCAAAATTGCGAAACGATTCTTCTTCAGATTCGTGAACCTGTACGAACGAATGTGCCATTGTTCCCGCAGATGCAAATCCCAGTTCTCTTGCAGCAAAGACATTGCTGGTAGCCTTAAAGCCTGCTATTTGTGCTGCCCGCGCAGCCCGGATGGAAGCAATCGGCCCCTGACAGCGCCGCAATCCAAAATCCACCACTGCTTTGCCTTTTGCCGCAAGACATATTCGCGCCGCAAGCGTAGCCTCAACAATCGAAAATCCCAGTATGTTCAAAATGTAGCTTTCGAGCAGTTGCGCACAAACCAAAGGCCCGCACGCCTCCAGTACAGGCTCACCTGGGAAAAAAACAGTTCCTTCAGCTAACGCGCGGATTTTTACCTCAGTCCTAACTTGCGAAAGGTAATCCAGGAAATCATTTGAAAAAAGATTGGTTGATTGCAGATAATCGATATCCTCTTTGGCAAATCGGAACTCTCGAAGATAGGACTCGATCTCAGCCAGCCCCGCCATCACAAAAAATCCCCAATTCTCTGGCAGCCGTCTGACCGTAACCTCAAAGCATGCGGTCTCATTCATCCGCTTTTGAAAATAGACCTGAGACATCGTCAGCTCATAAAGGTCCATCAATAGAGCTGGGCCATCCTTGATCAGCCACATTATATCTGCCTCTTGAATTGGTTGAATTCGGTGATTTCTACGCTCATTTCTCTTAACTCATCGAATATATCTTGCTCCGGCCTTGCACCCAGTCCTTTGACCACATCTTTTAGCAGATAGAGCTTGATATTTTTGTGTTTGGCAAGACCCTTCAGAACATAGTACATGCAGAAATCGAGTGCCACCCCAAAAACGGCCACAGCTTCAGGGTTTATCAGCTCGATAAGCTTGTCCGTGTTTGGATTGTCAAACGCATCAATGCTTTCTTTTCTTATGATAACGTGGAATTGCTCCTTCCCGATAAGATTCCGCAGAGCCTCGGTCTTCATTTCTTGGATTTGAACATATTCTATCGGAAGTTCGCCCAGATACCCGACCCTCTCGCTGCCGGGCTCACCCGCCATGCAATGGGGTGGAAAAGTCTCTTTCAAATCCGGATTATTTGAGATCTCTTCGTTTTCGATTCTATGCCAGTCAACGTCCCCGATTATACTGTAGCCGTTGTCCAGCGCGAATTTGCGAACTTCACTCACTTTCTCGATGATGGTCTCAGCGCCTGGAACATACAGCTTACCCTCAGGCCGCATAAAGTCAAATTGCGTATCAACATCCCAGAAAATAGTATCTTTTTTCATAGACTGTTCCTTCCATACATAAGGGTTCCCATCCATGTTCATTCCGCAAAAATCGCGCTACTAGCATACTGGTGTCCCTCGAAATCTGCAAGTTGTTATTCCTGCAAAGGCCGAAATGTGCTACAATCCCTGGAAATTATACGTAAATGATGAGCTATACGCGAGCAGCTCAGGCGGATGAGCAAGTCGCACCTGATTATGTTTAAGGAAGGGAACCCATGAAAAGCTATAGGAAAGAACTCTGGTTCAATACGAGAAGCCGGAGAGAATTTATCAACATCACACCGCAAGTCCAGACATGTCTTGCCGAGAGCGGTGTCAAGGAAGGCTTTGTTCTCTGTAATGCCATGCACATAACCGCCAGCGTCTTTATCAACGATGATGAATCCGGGTTGCATCACGACTTTGAAGTTTGGCTAGAAAAATTGGCGCCGGAAAAGCCTTACTCGCAATACCGTCATAATGGTTATGAGGACAACGCCGATGCGCATATTAAGAGGAGCGTCATGGGCAGGGAAGTAGTAGTCGCTGTTACAGATGGCAAGCTCGATTTCGGCCCATGGGAGCAGATATTCTACGGCGAGTTCGACGGCAAAAGGGAAAAACGTGTCCTCGTAAAAATCATCGGAGAATGAATCCACGTTTGATGGAGCTGTTATTTTTTTTATCTCAGGTTTTTGTAATATCGCTCTCGGGGGTTATGGCACCGGGTCCGGTGACAGCCGCTGCCATAGCAATGGGCTCGCGTAACCGATTCGCTGGTATTTTTATGGCCATCGGACATGGAATTATCGAATTTCCACTGATGATTCTGATAATCCTGGGCATGGATAAAATTCTAAAATCCACACCAACCAAAATCACAATCGGACTGGCAGGGGGGGCGTTTCTTTTATTTATGGCAATCGGCATGCTCAAAAGTTTTAGAAAAACTGAACAAGATGATCCAGTACCTGCTAAAACCGGTCCACTAACAGCCGGCATATTGCTATCCGGTGGCAATCCTTGCTTTCTCATCTGGTGGGCCACAGTTGGCCTTGCTCTGGCAATGACCGCAAAAAGCCTTGGCATCTGGGCATTTGCACTTTTTGCTATTGTTCACTGGCTCTGCGATCTTGTCTGGCTTACAGCCTTATCTTGGGCCAGCTTCAAAGGATCGGTGCTATTGGGTCCGCGCACTCAACGAATTGTCTTGCTAATCTGCGGCCTGGCTTTGCTTGCCTTTGGCCTGTTTTTCATCTATAGCGCCGGCAGAACGCTAATTAGATTGCTTCTGACATGAACTCTCTAGTCAACTTGTGGATATGTTGAGAGGTAACCATGGATGCTAAAAAACCTTGGCCTAACACAAACTTATTTCGATTCATATTGGCATTCAAGCTTAGATTGTTGTTTCCGCTTGTTGTTGTATTATCCCTTGTCCTCGGCTATGCCATAGTATCAGGCCTTAACGACCTTGTCTTCAAGGTCCCCAGCATAACGAAAGGCCCGGTCCTGCTACGCCTACACCGGGATAGAGCTGCCGTTATGTGGGAGACCAATACAGAAGGGACCTGCTGGTTGTATTACGGCAAGAACGGTACTCTCGACAATTCTCTTGAAAGTGTGGGCGAGAGGTTTCAGTACGGAATTAAATCCAAAGACAAAACAAGCAGCAAAAAGACCGTTTTTATCTATAGAGTTTGGCTTAAAGATTTAGAGCCAGGTCAGGTCTACTGCTATCGCGTAGTCGGCCCTGCTGTGCGCAGCAAAACCTATAGCTTTCGCACTGTCCCTGATAAGGCCGACGAAGTTAGGTTCATTATCTATGCTGACAGCCGGAGTAACCCCGCCACTTATCGAAAGCTCGTCAGAATCATGATCAAAAAGAAGGCTGATTTCATAGTCCATAATGGTGACTTGGTGTACGATGGTGATTGTTACAAGCAATGGGGCCCTCAATTCTTCACACCCCTGAGAAGTCTTGTTGAAAGCGTGCCCATCTATGTTGCAAAGGGCAATCACGATGGCAGAAACGGTAATTACGAAAAACTACTCGTCCCTCCGGGCGAGGATAATTGCTTTAATTTCGATTATGGTCCTGTACACTTTTTGTGTATAGATAATATCTCCAAAGACCAAAGGATCGAAGATCAACTAAATCTCATCGCCGAAGATGCAAAAGCCAGTGATGCAAATTGGAAATTTGTAACCTATCATAAGCCGAGCTTGAACTTTGGTCATCATTGGTCAGATTGGGGCCATCCCGACGCGCTGCCAACTTTTGCCGAAGCAGGCATCGATTTCGTCGTAACGGGCGACTCACACCAGTACGAGCGATTCAAACCCATAGCACCACCAAACGGCAGCACAGGAAACTATGTTACCTACATAACTTCAGGCGGTGGCGGCGCACATCTACACGATGTTGAGCAATCTGTCTATCACGCCTGTGCTCGGAAGGTCCATCATTTCTGCCTATTCCGTATCAAAGGCAATAAGCTAACTATGGACGCAATCGACATCAAAGGCAATATCATCGATCATCTGGAAATAACCAAGATAGAGGGCAAGCCCAACAAGGAATACTTAAAGACCGCCGTTTCAATGGCTGCAGTTCAAGCTTACCAGGACGTAGTCTGCAACCGTCCAAAATAAACTGTTGCGACACATCCATTCAGTAGGCACAAGAATCGCTGGGATATTTTCTACATCGTCTCTCTTCGCAGGTTTTATACCCTAATGTTTACTTGGTGGTTTCGTCTTTTCACTGCGACTTTAGATCACTGATAAATTTCTCGATGAATTCCTTGGTCAATCCACCTTGCTCAGGCAATTCCAAAGCAATCTGGGCTTCCTTTAGGGCCTCGTCTTTTGCTTCCGGCCGGTTTTCTGATAGGAATCGTGCCAGCCAGAGGTGTACGACAGGATTGTTAGGCTCAATTTTTAGAAGCTCACGAAAATGCTTTTCCGCTTCGTCAAGCCTTCCGTACTGTCCTAAAAGATGTGCCAACTGTCCTCGAAATGGACCTCTCTCCGGGATCAATGCCACCGCCTTGGTCAGCGAATTTATTGCATCGTTCACGTTGTTAAGCTTGAGTTGACAAGCGCATAGATTGACCCACAAATAGGCGTTGTTACGGTTGACCCGTAAAGCTTCCTCCAAAAATTTACTACAGTTCTTATATTCGCTGCGGCCCGACAGTATATTGAATATAAGTAGCGCGGCGAATGGTCTGGCGCTTTCACGATCCCATATACCTTGTAGTATTCCGAACGCCTTTTGTGAATCCTTGGCTGAGAGAAACTGAGCATACAATATCCTTGACGCTATTGCATTTGGGTCCAGCTCTAAGGCCTTTTGATAATATTGTTCTGCTTGCTCATTCTTATCCTGTTTTTCTGCGATGCTCGCAGCAAAGGCGTGCATGTAAGCAGACTTCGGTCGCAAACGAATAATTTCACTTGCTTTTTCAAATGCTTGGTCGAAATCGTGACTGATGTAAAGCCTGTGGGCTTCCAGAAAAGATGAAAAGACCTTCATATTGTCGTCTGGCTTGGTAAGCATCTTATCTGCTGGACGCAGAGCTTCTGCCTGGCCTTTTTGGTTCAGTAGACGCCTGACTTGTTCCATTGCAGGGCCTCGTGCCGAGACTATGTTGCCCTTTGCTATGCTCAGTCGAACAAAACATCCTATAGCATCCGATGTCTCCGGCAACAGCATCGGTGATCCACTCCATTCGTCACCGAGCTGGTCGCCTCCCAACAGCGATATGAGCCGCGGCACTTTCCTTCGAACTCCTACATAGTCGACCGGCAGGGTCTTGTGCTGCACGCCAGCACTATCGCCAATTGGCTCATTAGCATCGGTTCCAATCACACTAAGAGTCTTTGGCATGCCTATTATCTCAACGCGTTCAATTAGGGGGACACTGTTGCTATCCGCTATTTTTATCGCTGGGTGACCTCGCCATGGAAGCTTGATTACTGCAACGTCAAGCTGCTCATCCCCAGCTACAATTTCTACACTGCACACTTCACCAAGGTAAGGACTGAGTACCGTCACTAATCCTGGCATCCTGTGCCGCCCCAGCTTAGACTCCTCGTAAACAATGTGATGCGCTGTTATTGCCAGTGTACCATCCCCTATTACAAACCCATTGCCTGCAGTTTTACTGAAAGGCGTACTGGCCGTAACCAGTACAAGACAGTCCTCCACAGTGGCGGCATTATCGTTTTGGCAAAAGACATCTGCCGGATAAACCAATATTAGTAAAATTATGCTAACAATGAGGATGTTGTACCTGTTCATAAATCTTGGTCCTTTCTTTTTTAAAATCGCAAAACAATAGTTATCACAGTAAACCACGCTCTGTGGTTAGAATCAGCAACCCTAGAATTCCTCTTATGAATGTTGGCTGTGGCTATCTTCTTGTCTTTTGCCAGCGTAGCCCTGCTGGCCCATTACTTGCTTGAGGTCGTATTTATCGAGGATGTTTCTTTGCGAATCCGCTATTTGTTCTACGGATTCACCGCCTTGACCTGTATGCTGCCCGAAACTTGCTTTAGCAACTGCATCTGATATTCTCGAAAGCTTAATATTTTCAGGAACAGTCACCGGCACAAAGCCGATCTTTGGCTCCGCAGTCTTTATCAGCACACCTTCAGCTACAAGATGATTCAATATCCTGTCCCCAAACTCACCTGGTATATCCAGCTTACTACATATAAGCTCAGGAGGGACCGGTGCTTCACTTCTATCAAATGCGATTGCTATCTCCCTGACAATATTGATCGCTGTAAGGTTGTTAGCAATGAAGTGGTCTGCCCTTTTCCTAACAGTGGCAATCTCAGCTGCATCAAGGGTCTTTAAGTACTGCGTTGTGAACGTTAGTTGTAATCCAAACAGCACGATAATCCAGGTTATGAAAATCCACACTACACCGAGCGGAATAAGTCCCAGCACTCCGTAAATTTTGCTGTAAGGGATGAAACGTGTTACGTATTCGCCGAAGCCCCACTTTGCGAACATCCAGACCAGACCGGCTACTGCCGCTCCCCACAAAGCTGCACCGGCCTGGACTTTTGTGTTCGGCAGCACAAAATACAACAGAAATAGCGCTACAACTGCCACCATATACGATAGTACAACCGGACCAATATGCGACATTACCGTCTTTTGGATCTGGCCAATGGCTGTATATCGTGTGGTGACATAAATGCCCGCGCCTAAAAGTAACGGCCCAAGCGTCAAGAGCGCCCAGTAGTTAATCATTCGATGAAGTAGGCTTCTTCCCTTGGCAATGTGCCATATATTGTTAAAGGCTTTTTCTATTGTTGAAAGAAGGGCAAGCGCCGCCCAGATCACTATGATTATGCTCACCAATGTAATCGCGCCCTTATTTGCCTTGGCAAAGAAGTTACTGATTAGCTTGTCCAGATGTTCCGTTAGCTTTATAGTCCGTTCCGGGTCCTCAGCCGTGGGCGCAGAGTATTGGATATTCGTAAGGTGAACCTGGTCGTAAACAAAGTCCTTTACCTTCTCGCCCACATTACTATAAGCAGGAAGTGATTGAAATATTAGCAGCATTACTATCGCCAGTGGGACAATCCCAAAAATTGTATGATATGATAATGCTGCAGCCTGCTGGCCCGCCCGGTTTTTCTTCAAGAGCCGCGCACAGTGCGACCACAATTTTATTTGAAAAACGATAAACCGGCTGGCCCTTCCAAGTTGAGCGGTCGGTGTGGACAAGGGATTCTTAAACACCAATATTGCCTTTCAAACAGGGAATGCTTTGCATTGAGTTATACCTACTTAAACAGGCCTTCAAGGCCCTTTCGTAACTGTTGCTGTAATTGCTTTTTCATCTGATCCTCAAGCAGCCTTGCTAAGTCAAGCTCGGGTTTATCAATCGTGCCCTTTAGCGGAACTGATATTCTTTCGCCCGATTTTTCCTGACCAACCCTAACTGTAGTGCCCGTTAGAGTATAAGGCAAAGTAACAATCATGTTCAATCTCTTATCCAGACCGATAACACCTTCGAAGTTTATCGGATTGTCACCAACATCAACCTGCATATTATCATACTGCAATGATCCCTCCTTCAAGGCGAATTTTGTTGGATGTACTGTAATCTCTTGTCCGCTGTATCCTCCACCTGCCACCGACAGAATCTGGCTCAATAAATCCGACGCCTGCAAATATAGTTTGCTTATTGATATTGTGCCGACTACCTCAAGGTCATTTTTTGTAGCTGACGCCAATGGTATTGCCATACTATCACAGTCGAAATTGGCCACACCGCTTACATTAACAGCGTTGGCGAAAATGGGATTCACGTATTGAAATAATTTCTCCGTAGTTTCCTTATCGATTTGAATGTCCTTTGCAATCTGTATGGGGCCAGGCGTTCTCAGCAGTGTTGGTTTGTCATTGAAATTCGCCTCCCCGGCAAAGCTAAGCCGCCCATTATTCACAGTAGTAGAAAACGGCGAGATATTTAGCACGCCTTTTTGAACTTGAACATCGACCTCCGTAGGGCCGAACTTTAGCCCCATATACTCCCCCTGGTCAAAGCCGAGCGCTGCCTTGGCGTTAAGATTGCCCAAAAGTTGGTCCTTCTGTTCATCCTGGTACCGACTGGAGAACATCACAGTCGTTTTTCTTTGTCCTTCCAGCTTCAAACCTTCGGGCAAAAAAAGTGAGCCAACTGTGCTGACAGCAGCCCAATCGTACTCAAGGTCCACCTGTCCCTGAAGCCTGGTTTGGCCGGCTTCGCTGGTTTTCTCAAACTCACCTTTTTTTATCTTTATCTGTGGACTTTCCAGTTGCAGCTTTTTAACGTTGATAGACTTCTCTTTTGGACTGACCTCGGCATCCAGAATAAGTAGTACCTCTGCTTGTTCAAACGGTTCTTTTTGGCCTGAGGCAATTTTAAGATTCTTTATCGTTGTGTTATCGGTTGCGATTCTATAGCTGTCCTCTTGAGAGCCGACGTTTACTTTCCCGCTGGCCGTTCCAGCTATATCTATTTTCTTAGGCATCGACGCAAACATCACCGCGAATGGTTGAGCTTTCGCCAGGTCAACTTCACTGACAACTACGGCAAGGGCCAAAGGTTTTTTCGCTGTTTTACTTAATGGCGCCGTCGCGTCTTCCACATTTACGCTGCCAAGACTTGTCTTTATTCTGACATAATCGATAGCAGCCATGTTATTTTCCCGATCAATGTTTACAGCAAAACTCGCCTCAGCTTTCTGCTCGGAGACGCTATTTCCGTCTGCAGAAGCGATGTGAAGTTCTGTAACATCGACTGAGCCTACCGCACCGATGTTGCCTTGCTTCAAAGACACTTGTCCCTTGCTTGACATCCTGCCGGATATGTCGTATGGCACTATATCTGCGAATTGCCCCAATTCTGTTTGAAGCTTTGCCAGATCCACTTCGCCCTCATAGTCAACCTGCTCAAAATTGCCGCTGGCATTGACTGTCGCAAATGCTGCCGAAATATTCAACCTTTCAAGGCTCATCTGCTTATCATCAGCAGTTATACGTGCCCCAGCTACAATTGGCTCTGTTAGTTTCGTCTCTTTACCATCAAGTGCACCAGCTAATCCTACAAGCTTGGTTTGGCCCGAGATGGTTGCCTTGCCGGATTCTTTGAATGTGTCAACATTGCCTGTAAGTTTCCCTGACGTCACTTTCATTCCTTCTTTCAGGCCTACTGTATGCGGTATCTGGTTCAGCAAAGAAGCCAGGTCGCAATCGAACTCGCCTTCGAGCTTATAACTTGAATCGGCCTTATAAAGGTCGGATAAAGACTTAAGCGTTGTAGGAATAGTCCCGCTTGCTGTTACGGAAGCCCAGTCTGTATAGAGCTGGAGTTTATCGATGTTTATCATCTGCTTTTGTTGGCTTAGCTTAGCATTAACCTCCAGTGTGTTACTTTGAAGCCTGTCACCTTTAAGCAGACCTCCACCGATGTCGATGTCTTTCGCTCGTATCGCGGCGTCCAACTTTTCAAGGCTGCCATCTACGACTTCGCTGCTTATGTTCACCCAAAGACTGCCCGCTGTTTTTAGCTCGACTCCCGTCAAAGCAAAAATGGGTGCAAGAGTCCCGAGGTCCAGCCCATTGACCTCGACTGTAAGATCGCCGGTTGTGCCTTTCAGGCTCCATCCTGTTTTGCTTATGCCCGGCGTAATACCGCCAGCCGCGCGAATCGTTGCTGCCTTTTCGCCTCCAATCACACTCATATTCAGATCGAGGTCCGTTTGCTGCCCGAGCGGCCTTAGATTTAGCTCCGTGTTTATGTCAGACAGTTCAACCATCGCACCTTGAGCGTCGGTCACTTTCAAACTGCCATCGTTAATAGCAACGTCCATGGCCAAAGCAATATGCTTGGCTTTTACGGGAACCGGCTCAGCTTTTCCAACACGCTCTTGCCCCACCGTAGGTTGATCTTTGAGATTTAAGCTTATCTTAGGCTGGTCAATTGTCGTTTTACCGAAGAATAAATTACCCATCAAAATGGAGGCGTAATGGGGCTTTGTGGCAATCTGTTTCACCCGGACGGAGATTCGCCCGACACTATCGTCGAAACTCAGATCTGCAATATTGACTCCTTTCAACCATCCTAACGACAGATCTGCGAACTCCATCCGACCATCGATTGCATTATTGATTTTTGCCAGTATTATCTTTTGGCCGGCCTTAGATGATATAAGCACCGGCATAAGCAAGGCTGCTACTACAATCAGCAAGATAATAACTGCAAATATCCAGATGATTACTTTTGTTACACTTTTCTTTTGTGAATTGGCCTTGGCTTTTTCTTTTGATTGCATAAATTGCCCCCTGTTAAAATTTCAATATAACTATTGGCTTGTCATGTAGGGACGGCTCGCAAATATATACGCAGTATTTTAGTGTGTAAACTGCTTAATTCCGCACAATATGATGCCCATTCATCAAAGCCGAACAGAGCAACGCTTAGGAAAGACTTTGCCTTTCTAAATAACTGATCTACAAAATCAGTCGAGCATTATCTCATCTGATTTATTTTTGACTATCGTGTCAATCTTATCGCTATATTCTTTAGTGGTATCGTCAATTTGTTTCTTGCCTTTTTCGAGGTCGTCTTCGGTTATGAGCTTATCTTTTTGCTGCTTTTCAAGATGTTTGTTCGCATCTCTTCGTATGTTACGGATACTAACTTTTGCTTGCTCACCAATGTGTTTAGCTTGTTGGACAAGCTGTTTTCTGCGTTCCTCGCTAAGTGGGGGGATATTTAGTCTGATAAACTTTCCCTCCATGATCGGTGCAATACTCAAATCACTGTTTTTTATCGCCTTTTCGATCTCCTTTGCTGAGGCTGGGTCAAAAGGCTTAATCACAAGCATATCTGCTTCAGGTGCCGAGATTGTTGCTAAGGACCTTATTGGTGTGGCTGTGCCGTAATAATCGATTTTTAGGTTTTCGACTAAGCCTGGTGATGCTTTGCCACTACGAAACGCCCTTAGTTCATCATGCAGAACTTCTACAGCTTTTTCCATTTTGGCTTTGCTTTGGAGTACTTCCTCATTTACGGGCATCTGTTACCTCATTTTCGAATTGCGTATGTCGGATTCGGTCTTTATCTTCACACAATAAGCATCACGCACATCACATCAATATTTTGGTTCCTACGCGTTCACCGCAAATGGCTTTTACTATGTTGCCTTTCTTGAAGATATTCAGAACGATAATAGGAATATTATTATCCTGGCAAAGGCTAATAGCTGAATGGTCCATAATCCTCAGATTTAGCTTTAATACCTCATCGTATGACAGTTCCTCGAACAGCTTGGCATCCGGATTATTACATGGATCGTCGCTATAGACACCTTCGACCTTTGTCGCTTTAATGAGCAGGTCAGCCTCCAGTTCTGCTGCTCTAAGCGCTGCACACGTATCCGTGGTAAAGAAAGGATTTCCCGTTCCTCCAGCTAGTATAGCGACTCTTCCACGCTCAAGATGGCGAAGAGCCCGACGGCGAATAAAAGGTTCGCACATTGCTGCTACTTCAATCGCGCTTAAAACCCTTGTTGGCTGACCTAAACTTTCGAGCGTTTCTTGTAGTGCGCATGCGTTGATGATTGTTGCCAGCATTCCCATGTAATCGGCTGTATTCCGTGGTATATGACTTTCTTTGGAGAAGCTCTCGCCGCGTACAAAATTACCAGCCCCAACGACCACCGCAACCTGAGGCCCGAGCTTGCAAACTTCGGCTATTCTTTCGGCAATTGATTTAAGTGCTGAGCCATTAATTCCGAACTCACCACGCTCGCAAAAACTCTCCCCAGAGAGTTTCAATAATACTCGTTTATATTTACTCTCTGCCATTACTTCGTATCTCATATTTCGTATCTCATATTTCGCATTTTGTATCTCGGTCGAGATACAATTCACGATTCACGAGATACACTTCTTAGCCGACTTCAAACCGGACAAATCTTTTTATCTTTGCCTGGCCGCCTGCTTGTTTGGCGGTGTCCGTAAGATACTGGGCTACTGTCTTGCTGTCATCTTTGACAAACGGCTGCTGCAGAAGGCAATTTTCCGAATAAAATTTCTTCATTTTACCATCTATTATCTTCTCTATGATATTAGGAGGTTTGTTCTTAACCTGCTCGGCGAAAATTGCCTTTTCCTGTTTAATCACTTCAGGATCAATGCCGTCTTTATCTATTGCCAGCGGTTTGGTCGCCGTAATATGCATCGCGATGTCGGAAGCCGAGCGTTTTAGAACATCTGACTTTGCAATATTTTCGTCATCCGACTCGATCTGTACCATTGAGCCAACCTTTTTGTTGAAATGAACGTATATTCCTATTAATCCCGGACCGTCGAGTTCATATTTTGCATAATCGCCAACCTGCGTTTTCTCGCCCGTTTTACTTACCGTCTCAGTCATGACATCATCGAATTTTTTTCCATCGATGCTTGTCTCAAGGATATTCTCTGCACCGTTGCTTGCCGAGCAAGCCATCGCATACTCAGCCAGCGCATTAGCCGCTTCGACAAAGTCGTCGCTTTTTGCCACAAAATCGGTTTCACAGCAGAGAGTAGCCATAACAGCCTTTTTGCCGTCCTCGCTGATTTTGCTTATAACAAGTCCCTCCGTCGTCTCACGTCCTGCTCGTTTAGCTAAAGTTGCAAGGCCCTTTTTCCTCAGTATCTCCACAGCCTTATCAATGTCACCGCCGGCTTCCTGCAACGCTCTCTTGCAGTCCATCATGCCTTGCCCTGTCATCTTTCTCAGTTTCATCACTAATGAAGCCGAAATCTCTGTCATTTCAAATACTCCTGTTGAAGTTCTGTTCTATTGTTTTAATTCTTAAAAATCTTGGTAATTGCTATCTTCCCACATAACACATTTTGGCTTATATACTCAAACTGACCGGATTCTAATTGAAAACCAACATAAATACCTGTTTGGCAACGATATATTGCACTTTGTCATTCCCGTGAAAACGGGAATCCAATTTGCTGAAAACTTTAATAGATTCCCGCCCATTCGGCTAGCGCTCAGGGCAGGCCCTGCGCGGGAATCCCGAACTGGCTTCGGGAAAGAATCAGTCAGTTTGAGTTATATATAAAATACCACAAACGAATGTAGTTTGTTCCTCTTCTGCAATCTGTAATTCAGCCTTGTTCCTTAGTGTGTTGCATTCCTGTGTCGTAAGATGTGAAAGGCGTCGTTTCTATTCGATGGTCCGGACATAGTTTCTCAGGAAGCAGCCTGCTCTGATTCCTGTTCGCCTGGTTCGTTTTGCTGCGGAGCCGATTCCGTATTCTCAGCGGTTGTCGGCTCTGCCGTATCCGTCTTCTCGGATTTATTTTGGTCTGCAAGCGCCAAAGCCGGCCTTCTCGAGCGCACGCGTCGCGGTCGTGTCACTGGCTCTCGTCGTGCCGAAACCATAGTCTTGCCGATTGCCACTGCATCTGCCAGCTCACTGAGTATTAGTTCAATTGCCCTGATGGAGTCGTCATTCGCTGGAATAGCCACGTCTACTGTATCAGGGTCCGAATCGGTATCAAGAATCCCGACAGTTGTTATATTAAGTTTTTTGGCCTCTCGCAAAGCCAGATATTCCTTTTTGGCGTCCACAACTACAACCACGCCGGGCAGACGGTTCATCTTTCGAACACCTTCCAGATTGGTTTTGATTTTACGCATTTCGCGTTTGAGTCTGGACGCCAGCTTTTTGCTCTCGCTTTCAATCGTCCCATCCTGTTCCATAGATTCCAACTGTTCTAACCGTTGCAGCCGAGATCGAACAGTTCTGAAGTTTGTTAGCATACCGCCAAGCCATCGCTCCGATACATAATACATTCCACATTTATTCGCAGCCGTCTCAACCGCTTTTTGAGCTTGACGCTTTGTTCCCACGAATACAACGTCGTTACCCGACGCGACAACCTCGGCGAGAAGCTTCTTCGCAATCAGTAGTCCCTTTAAGGTCTTCTTAATATCAATAATATGGATATTGCCGCGCTTGGCGAAAATGAAAGGGTCCATCTTGGGATTCCATCGGCTCACACCGTGCCCAAAATGCACCCCTGCATTTATCAGTTCCCGAGTTAACGCTTTAGCCACAGAAGCCTCCAAATAAACCGGTACCTTAATTATTTGTTACACCTAAAAAACCAAATTATAATAAGCTAATGCAATTCGGCTGGTGTGTCAAGTGCTTTTGTCACAAGAATTTTTCACTAAACTTTCACCATTTTACCCAGGCGGCGTCCAACTATGGTCCGCATTTAACACATACACTCAGCTTAATAATTACACCATAGACATAATAAACAACGACATTTTTATCTTGATGTCGATTTTCAGCGAATGTATAATAATTCATCCTCACTAAAGGAGGACAGAGTGGGAGATAAGCAATCTAACATTGCTGAGTCATTCGTATGCAACTTCATCCTGCATTAACGGTTTGCGCAGACAGCGCAATCATATATTAACCTTTTTTGAAGGGAGAAAAAGATGCAAACGAAAGCAAAAAACGCAGTAGTTCTGATTATGGTTGGCTTAGTTGTATTATGCCTTTATAGCTATGCCAATGCACAGACCCCCATTTCGTCTGTGCCTGTCATGATAACCAGCCCTGGCTCATACTACTTTGCTGGCGACCTGCAGAATAATATTCCTGACAGCAATGCGATAGTCGTCGACGTTGACGATGTCACTATAGACCTTATGGGCTACAATCTCATTGGCCCCGGTTTTGGCCAGGGCCGAGGCATATATATTAACGCCCGTGCGAACGTCGAAATCCGCAATGGAACGGTCCGGGATTTTGGTGCAGAGGGAATATACGAAATTGGCATGGCTGGCCCCGAGGACAATCTACGCTACGGCTACGGTCACAGGATAATCGGAATGCGAGTTTTGTTCAACGGCCTTGATGGCATCTGCTTGTTTGGCTTTGGCCATCTTGTCAAGGATTGCACCGTCTCAGGAAATGAATTTTTTGGCATCTGGGTAGACACAGATTGTACGGTAACCGGTAATATAATCTTTGAGAACAGCGGTAGTGGCCTTATGGCCGGACTGGCTGTAACGGTTACCGGTAACACAGTCGGTGCAAATGGTGGCGATGGCATAGCAGCGTACTCCGGTTGCACGGTGTCGGGCAACACGGTTGAGTACAATAATAGTAGCGGCATTTGGGCTCAAGAAGGTTGCAATGTGACTGGCAATACTTCCTACGATAATGCTTGGGGTATATATGTTGCCGGCGATGGCAATCTGATAAAATCCAATACCTTCAGGAGCAACGCCCAAACTGGTATCTCGGTTGACGGACTAGCCAATGCGATTGAGGAAAACCTTGTGACTGGTTCCCCAGCCGGCTTCGACTTCGTTAAGTGCGACAACTTCTACGCTAACAACCGTGCGGCCGGCAACGGAACCGACTATGTCAATACTGGTTGTCAAACGGATGGCGGCGGGAATGTCTCGTTTTAGCCAAGAAGTGCCAACACAACTCTGAGCATCTGTGAGCACAAGGGCCAGATTCGATTAGAGCTGTCTGTTGAGTTTTAGGGCCGGCGAGGATGTAATGCCTCGCCGGCCATTGGGTTTTGTTAATACCAGACTGTAATTATGATGTTGGGCTCAGTTTTTTTAGCTTGAATTTCGCCCGTAGTTATGTTCGTTCGTCTTATATTTATGTCTGGATTTTTTTTGAGCCAGTCCGTGATCTGCTCGTCCAGAAAATTTATAGCTCCTGGATGTAGCTTCGTAAAGAAGGTCCTTACACCCGTAACGCGATTGCTTGATGCTGCCTCTTGAGGAGCTTCTTTAGTATCCATCTGAGGTCTATTTACGGCAGTAGGTTTGGAGGGCTCCTTTGCAGCAGGTTTGGCTGGCTCGGTTGTGCTACCTCCCAGATTCAAAGGAGAGTGCGACACATTTGTCTCGTCCGATCCATCATCAAAAGGGATTGGTTTATCGAGACCTTCGTTGCCGCCAAGTTTATCGCTGTCAAAATTATCCATATACTGTCCCTCTAAAATTCGTTGTTCATAACCTTCTCAGCCTCAGTTTTTGGCTGTTTAGTCCTTGACAGTCTACTGCCTTATCTAATCGGTGTCAGTAGTATGGCCAAAGGGATCAGTCAATACATCCTCCAGCCCTGGTTCGTACTCAGGTCTGGCACGTTTTTGCTTTACATCCTCCATCATCTCAGCATATTCAACACTTCCAGATGAAATACTCGGCGTAAGAATGAATATAACCTCCGTGCCTCTTTCTTCAAAGTCCTTGCTTGAGAATAAAATACCTAAAATAGGAACGTCCTTCAAGAAAGGAACACCTCGGATTACCGTCCGTTCTTCAGTTTTTCTAATACCACCGATCATGAGGCTCTGGCCGGGTTTTATCCGGTTTTCCGCAATCTCGATAGTACGCTCGGTGACAATCGATACCTGAACTACACCTTCCGGCTTGGACTTTGAACCGATTTGTACCTTGGTGGAAAGGCCTATTGAACCGTCTGCATAGACATAAGGAGTTACCTCAAGCACGTCTTCGACCCACTGGTATTCGGTCAAAGAATATGGCTGTAAAACCTCAGGTCCCAGCAGTATCTTTTCGAGTGGGACGTTCTCCCGTGAAACGATTTTTGCTTTTTGGCCGTTTATGGTTTCAAGAGTTGGGTTCATAAGGATTTTTAGGTATCCTCTCGAGACAAGTATATCGATGATGGCCCTGACCTGATGGCCCTCTACACCCTGGTTTTTCCAGTAGCTGATGTCCAGACCGAATTCACCGCGCTTGCTCTCCCGCAGAGAAGCACCCGGGAAAGCAGGCAAAAGCTCACCAGATTCATCGGTTTTGCCGCCAAGTGTTATCCGTTCTCCAAAGAGGTTCTCAAGCAGGATTGTGGTTTCCCAATCCATCGTTACGTCTGCAAAGCGTTCAAGAATAAGGCAATCGATATTTACCTGAATGGGGGGAACATCGACCATACTAAGAAACTCCAGAACCTTATCGGCTTCTTCGTCGTTTGGGCAATCAATAATCAGTTGATTTGTAGGGCTGCTTATATTGACCTTGTGGCTGAGCTGCTCAGTAATAAGTCCTGAGAGCTTATCAACCGTGTGATTTTTGGTGAAATAGAAAAGCTTTACGCCGTCCTTTACCTTAATCCTTTTTGACGGGGACCGGTACATTTCCGGAAGGGGATTTGTGACGTTGGGATTTTCTTTAATCTCCCTTAATTCGTCCAGGATTGCCTGGGTTTGGAGCTCTGCTGGTGTGCGGGAAAAGAAGTCTCCGCAGCCATTAACCAACAGCATAACTATTAAGGTTCCCAAACATAAAAAGACGTGTTTGGGAAGGCTCCCATTTTGCCATCTTTTGCAAAATGGGGCCCAAGCCCTTACAGCCGAGGCTCCAATCAGCTTTTGACTGCGGAAAATTTTCAGGTTGCTAATGCACATAATCCCGCCACCAGTTTGAGATATCTACGTCTACCGAAAGGTGTGGCTCACATTTTAGCTGCTTTTTGACGTAGTTAGGACGACAGCGACTACCATTCTATTGCATATTTCGTTATAGTCAAGCATATTCCGATAGGTTTAACAAGAATCGAGTTCTTGATTTCGCTTGGATCAAACAATGCCCAGATGGCATATTGTGGTCGTTTTGGTGTTTCATGGCGTCGAAAACTAAAAAACATGTCACCGTTGGCCTGATAGCGCTTGGCTGTCCAAAGAATAAAGTTGACAGTGAGAAAATGCTCGCTGAGATAATCCAGGCGGGTTTTCTTATAACCGCTGAGCCGGATAATGCCGATGTCGTTGTCATTAACACATGTGGCTTCATCGAGCCTGCAATAGCCGAGGCCATTGACGCCATAGAGCACGCTGTAGCCCGCAAACGCACAGGTACTGTCAAGAAAGTTATTGTAGCTGGCTGCTTGTCACAGAGGCTTGGCCAAGAGCTTCTCGATCAGGTTAGTGACATCGATGCTGTTGTAGGTCTTGGTCAGAGAGATGAGATTGGCCGAATAATCCATAAAACACTTCACGTGAAAGAGCCGGTCGTTTATTTGGACAGCGCACCTCAGTCGATCAATGACGACAGAGCCAGATTGCTCATCGGTCCGCCTCACCGGGCCTATCTGCGAATCGCAGAGGGTTGCAACCATCGATGCTCATTTTGCACAATACCCGCAATAAAGGGGCATTTCAGGTCCAAGCCCCCGAAGATGGTCATTGATGAGGCAGCCGAGCTGGTCTCTGCAGGCGTTGTTGAGCTGAACATAATAGCACAAGACACGACTAACTATGGCCGCGACCTGAAAATTAAAAATGGACTTGTTACTCTTATCGCCGAGCTGCAGAAGATTCCTGACCTTGCATGGATTCGGCTCTTGTATCTGTATCCATCAGAAATATCCCCTGAATTGATAAAAGCTGTTGTAGACAGTGTTAAAGTAGTTCATTATTTGGATATTCCCGTCCAGCACGCATCCAACAGAATATTAAAAGCTATGCACCGCCCTGACACGAAGGAAAAACTTTACCGTCTTATCGGAGACCTGCGTTCGACCATACCCGATATTATCTTGAGAACAACATTGATAGCTGGCTTTCCTGGTGAAACCGACAGTGAATTTGCCGAACTATTGGACTTCATTAAGTGGGCTCGCTTTGATGCGCTGGGCTGTTTCAAATTCTATCCCGAATCCGGGACAATCGCAGCTCAGCTATCTGACCAGGTTCCAGACAGATTAAAGAGCCGGCGATTGGATCAATTGATGCGTGCCCAGCAGGATATAGCGTTTGCCAAGAACGAGGACAGAATCGGCACCGAGCTTACGTGCCTTGTTGACTCCGTTGACAAAAATGGTATCACCCAGGCTCGCTTTTACGGCCAGGCACCTGAGGTCGACAGCGTCACAATAATAGAAAATTGCTCGGCACGACCTGGCCGTTTCGTAAAGGTTAGAGTCATCGGTATGAAAGATTATGACCTGCTCGCCGAACAAGTTTAGTATTGAATCAAAGCCAAGCTATAAGTAAACTCTCAATTATGCTAAAATTCATACCGAACATTTTGACTTTCAGCAGGCTCCTTCTGACCGTTATTTTTCTTATCATGGTCCTATACTCGCCCAGAGTTGCCGACAAGGCCCTATTTCTGGATATTGCCTTTGTTCTTTTCGTCGTTGCAGGTTTAACCGATATCGTTGATGGCATCGTAGCCCGAAGATTGAACGTTACAAGTAAATTTGGCCGAATGGTTGATCCGCTTGTCGATAAAGTGCTGGTTTGTGGCTCATTTATTTGCTTTGCTTTGATTCAGGAGCCGAAACTTTTCCATTTCTCCCCCGTAACGCTCACGGCTATTCATTGGTCCGTAGCTGCTATTCTGATTGCAAGGGAAGCTTATGTTACAGTCTTGCGCCACATTGCCGAGGCTCGCGGCATAAATTTCGCCGCCACTATCTCTGGAAAATTCAAAATGTTCACGCAGTCTTTTGCCATTGGAACCGTATTAATAAAAATGGCTCACGTCCAGGCCGCTACCTGGGGCTACTACTTCACTACGGTGACATTCCTCATTATGCTAACGGTTACCATCGTCTCCGGCTTAATGGCAACTAAACGCAGTCCCAGATCTTAATCGTCAATTCGAGTTTCTTGTCAACGAATCCTGAAATGTTTGTATATATAACAATCTTCTTTATTTGTCACTCGAAAATGAATCAATGTATTTACGGGTGACTTGATCAGCTCTCAAGCCGATCTTATCGAAAATTTCTTCTTCTAACTTGAAAATTTGGGCATCAGCTTTTGCAGTCGTAAATTTGCGTTGAGTTGAGGTGCTGTGTTGCCGTGCATGTCTTTTGTGTGCCTCGTCTAACCTTTTTCTAAGAGAGACAATCTCATCGTGCATAACTCTCTTATCGGCATAATAAACAAGTTTTTCTTCCCATGTCATTGGCTTATCTTTTTCATCCAGTATAGCCAGATATTTATGCTTGCGGATCGTTATAGCAAGCTCAGGATATTCATCTCTCAAAAGTTCGTATGCAATATCTTCATGACGGAGTCCCTCGTAGTCCGTTCTTAGCTGTTGCCAAATTGCTTTACTTTCTTGCTCTACTGATTCTGCTAAGCCGCCGCAATCCAGTTTTTTAAAATCGCACATCCTAACGATGTCATGCAGCAGACATGCTCTTTCCACTAAATCCACATCAACTGCAATTCCCTTTTCCTTGAGCCTTTCTGCAAGAAACACCGCCAGTTTAGCAGTTGCCACGCTATGTTTTACAATATGTTCTGGCACCGCGTATTGTCTTATTAGCTCAAAGCACTCTTCGCGTGTTGGTAGTCTGCATTTTTTCATATATCTGCTCAGCAACCTTCTTGCCGGATTTTAACATTCCCCCAAAGATTGGCCCCATCCTTGGCAGATTATACACATCGCACACAGCCATGCCTGTCACATAAAGCCCCGGAAAAACCTCGCCTGTCTTTTCAACAACACCCGCCTCAGATACCTCTACGTTCATAAAATATTCTTGTAGCTCTTTTGGAAATTGTTTCGGCTTTCTTTCCTTGAGCATGCTAACCAGCTCAGCCGGATGTCCGGTTGCATCTATTATATATTTAGCGCAGATGCAGAATGGATCAACATGCAAACCAATTGCCAATGCGCTTGCGCTATTGATCACGATTCCCTTTACCGTTTCATCTATGAGAACAATATCTTCCGCTTCTAAGCCGTTGAATATCTCTGCGCCCGCTTTTTTAGCCTGGTACGCCAGACCTGTCGCAAACTCAATCGCATCTGCTATGTATAGATTCCCTTGTTTCTTCGTTGTGATGTCTATTTCATCCAGAATATCTTTATCTTCGAAGGTCACGACATTATAACAGGCAGCCCCACCCCAGATTCCGCCACCTATCGAGAGTTTCTTTTCGATTACGGTGACTTTAATTTTTGCCTTTGCCAGATAGTAACTCGCCGCCAATCCTGCTGGCCCTGCTCCAACGATAACAACGTCGCTTTCGATGTGCTCCGACAGGCGCTTCGTGTACTGTTCAATAATCACCCGTGATATTTCAATTTCCTTCATTTCATTTCCTTTCTATACTTGTCTTTTATTTTGATTCCATTTAGTAATTGTTGCTCTGTAGAAAAGGCCTCAATTGTCATTTCGAGCGAACCGATAGGCGAGTCGAGAAATCTGCATACATTGGCGCTGCGAACCCAGATTTCTCCACTCCGTTCGCTTTGCTCACTACGGTCGAAATGACATCTTTTCTACAAAGTACTAATTGTCATTTGCCTAAGTCTATCATTCCTGCGAAGCTTGTGCCTGCGAAAGCAGGTAGCAGGAATCCATGCTTTTATTGTATATGGTAAATTATTTTTATACTTTAGCTATGATTGATGTTGGCCTTATTTACCAAAAAAAAGCACTTCCACAAAGGAAGTGCTTTATAAACTCAGAACTAAAAGCGTAAAGCTTAAAACTTTTGATTTTTGCACTTTAAGTTTTACACTCTTTTTGCCTTCCTTCGCGGGCATTATCCCGATCAGGTTCAAAGGGTCGGTTCTCAGCATCAGGCTCGTTCTCTCGTTAAGCCGTTAGCTCCCCTGGCTTATCATTTTCGATATTCTATTATCTGGCAACAGTTACTGCAAGATTTTTTTGAGATTCACTTCTATTTATTCCTGAGGTATTTCTAAGGTATAAAGGCCAGGCTATAGAATCTGTCCCTTTAACTACGTTTCCCTCGGCTTTGCTCGGGACAGGCAGGGCAGGCTCTGAGCGCCAGTCTGCACTGAGCACTGTCGAAGTGTCGAAGGATGTGAACGTTAGTTATTTATAATACCTAACTATCTTAGGTATTAATACAATGTCAACAGGTGTTTGTACGATTCATTAGCTAGTGCCATTTCTAAAAAGAAACTGTCAATTTTTGTCATTCCCGCGAAAGCGGAAATCCAGTCTTTCTGGCTATAGATTCCATATCAAGTGCAGAATGACACATTAGTTAGAAAAGTGAAACTTATTTAATGGAAACGGCACTAGCTAAACTAAAAGCTGTGTGCAAGATTTTAATCAATACCTAAGTATCTTAGGTATTCATTCTATGCAAACAATTACTTGGCTGACCTACCGAGACGTGCCTGCTGAGACATGTCATTTCTGGGCACGGCTGGTTGTTCAGTCAGTTGATGGTTTGACTATGGGCTTATAGCTCTGTTATAGATTCGGACGTCATCAATCAGGCCGGACCAAAAACTGCCCGCTTCGAGATTCTTGTCAGCGCCGATATACAAAGCACCATCTGAGCCTTCCAAATCGCCCTGTGCTTTAGTGTCTGTCGCTACTTTCACTTCCTCGACATAAAGGATTCTGTTTGTGCCGTCCCAGACCAAGCCGACTCGGTTCCAATCACCGGCTATGATGAACGTCTTCGAGCATAACGGGTATCTCGATCGAACGAGTCTTTGCAATTCCGAGGTCAATTTGTCTCCGCATACCCCAGCATCAGGAGGCTATGCTATGGCTTGTAGTCAGGTCAAAACAAGCGGAGGACCGTGCGACAGACCCACCTCTCTCAGACCCGGTCCTTCGCCTGATACCATAATACTCGGAAGCTCGCTCAGTCATTCCCAGCACACTTCCGTCGGGTCAAGGTTGCACTGGAGTCAGTAGGAGGTAATTGTTGCCAACTCGGTAAAATCAACCTTGCATTCGTTGTTGTCACCTCTAGCGATTGGCCTTGTGCACTACGTGTCTGTGATCTGCTGCATCATGCCCAGGGCGTCATATGTCCACCAGCTTTCTACTATCTTGCCGTCAGCGAAGCGATAAATGGTGATCCCCGTCCAGGTTATCTTTCTGCCTGAAGCGGGTATGCCCATAAGCTCAGCCTGGTGTGTGCCAGTAGCCATCCAATGAATAGCCACCTTGTCCCCTTCAGCAATTATGTGCTCAGTTGTAACCTTTATATCTGGGAACGCTGCAACGTGTATCAAAGCTACTTGCTTGTATACATCGAAAGGCAGAGGATGGCCGGGAATGACTGGATTGTGGGCAATCGAGTCAGGGCTGTGGGTTTCATCCAGCGCATCCACATTCTTCTCATTCCAGAACTTCTCAGTTACATAGAGAACGAGAGCCGTGTTTATCACTTCTTCTCCGGGCTCGCCGGTTACTTCAGACGGCGCGCCCCATTCATAGCCTGTGTGGGTCACAGGAGCAGCGCCAAGCTGTTCCATCAAGCCAAGAGCATCATAGTTGGACCATTCTTCCACAAACTTGCCGCCAGCGAAGCAACCGAAGCTTATCCCCGTCACCGTTATTTGGTTACCAGAAGGTGGCAGGCCCATGAATTCACCGTTGTGTGTGCCGGTAGCTGTCCAGAGGAGTGCTACCTTATCCGCTTCGGCGATCATGTCCTCCTCAGTGTATTGGAGATCGGGAAAAGCGGTGCGATACATGGTAACGACTTGTTTGACGCCCTCAGGGCCTTGAACATCGGGAATGCCGGTGATGTGGTAGACGAAGTTAGCATCGAAAAGCTCGTCTGCTACGTCCAGATTCCCTTGGTTCCAGACCTCCTCAAGCGAGCGACGGTCGAGAGCCTTGTTTGCCTCCGGGTCGGGTGGGGGAAATAAGCCTAACTGCGCCAGCACGGTCAGATTGTCGAAATAGATGTTCAGATTCGTTATCAGACCATCCGCATCGTAACGAGAAAGCAATCCTCCCCTCACCTCAACAGAACACCCTGTGGCCAAAATGTCGAAGTACAGACCGGTGTGAGTGCCTTTCCACAGGACCTCGTTGAGCACCCAACCGTCTCCCATATCAATGGTACGCACGGCCTCCATGCTAATATCGGGGAACCCAAGCAAGTAGAGTTCTTGCGACGCGATGTAGGAATTACAATCCAGCGTAAGTCCAAGCGGGGCGATTAGAATTTCCGCATCCGGATGGACTACCTTGGCATAGACAGACAGATCGTGGGTGTTCCAACGGGACCGGGCCTCTGCGTCAGCTTCTAAGGGAGTCAGCCCGGACGGCTCGGCATCGGGAAGCGTGAAAGAGGGAACCAGAAGTGCCGGGTCAAGCTCAGCAGCGGGCATGACGCCAAGCTGCATCATCATGCTCACAGCATCATGGTAGGTCGTGGCCTGTTTTACCTTATCACCTTCAAACTCCAAAATGTCGAGAGCCACCATCTGCATAGTGTTCCCCGTAGCGGGAATCCCCATCCACTCTCCTTGATGCGTTCCGGTTGCCGTAACCTTGGTAACAACGACATTTCCAGAAGCCAGGATAATCCCCTGAGTAGCATGATAATCCGGAAATGCCTGGAAGACACCTTCGAAAAAGGCCGCTGCTTCCTCCCTGCCATTCATGGGAGTCAACAAGGGCACATACTCATACACGAAGTCGTCTGTCCAGTACAGCATGAGCTTATTCACATCGTGGGCGTTCACTGCTTCTTGTGCAGCTTTTGCCATTGCAATCATGTCTTCTTCAGTGGCGGCGGTTGCTGGAAGAACGGTTCCTAAAACAACTAAAATAATACAAGCGATTGAAATGTTCCTTATTTGTGAAAACATAGTTAACCTCCTTAAAAATTGTTTGACGTACTCTCCATTTCTAATTGTTCTTGTGAACTAACCCAGGACTTTTCAACTTATTTCATTTCCACCTTCCTTTCTGACCTTAGGGTGATAATAAAACCTGCGCAGAGCACAACCACTGCTTTATAACTTGCTAAAATCAAGCAGCAATAAACATTCCAAACGTACGGCCATTATGACAGGCCGCACTATCAATCCTCATGGAGACCCGCAAAAGATGCCCTTCCTCGTTGAGGCTATAAGAGAATTTATATTCGATTGTTGGTCTAATGTCAAGATTTTTCCGCAGCGTTCGTGAT